>Ga0335085_10001241_pt1 | contig 57159 bp, 43 predicted proteins | sample Lox_Sample_45_FD_206712 | JGI IMG/M metagenome (GOLD analysis project Ga0335085, IMG submission 206712) | Soil microbial communities from Loxahatchee National Wildlife Refuge, Florida, United States - Lox_Sample_4.5 | ecosystem: Environmental > Terrestrial > Soil > Wetlands | place: USA...
CACGCGCTCAACCTTGCCGGTGAACAGATGATCCACGCCCTGAATAATGCCCATCGGGTGTGCGATGATGACGTTGGTGCTGGCGGCGCGGAGGTCATTGGCCGAAAGGCCTTCGAGGATTTCGTGCGTGAGCCGGTTGGCGGCGGTGAGGGCAAGCTGGAGCGTGGCCGCGTCCGTGATGCCGGAACCGTCGAGGTTGGAAGGCTGGACATTTTGTTCCCCGGCGAGCGCCTTGATTTGCGCCGAAGCGCCATGCACGAGCACCACGCGGATGCTCAACGACCGCAATACCGCCACGTCCAACAACAGCGTGGCAAAGTTATCATCGGTGACAATCGCGCCGTCCACGGCAAGAATGAACGTCTTGTCGCGGAATTGCGGAATGTATTGCAGGATGCCCCGCAGGTCGGTCAGTTTCACAATTGGCTAATCATTAAATCGGCAACGCAAACAAGTATTCGGTTTTGGGCCGGATTCAAACAAATTATTTTGTGCCCAAAACGGATTTCAATGCGCCGAGGCACCGCTCGTTTTCCCGCGGCGTGCCGATGGAGATGCGAATCCACTTCGGCAGTTGATAGCCGCCCATAGGACGCACAATCACGCCATGCCTTTGCATCGCCTCAAACACCCGCTGGCCGTCGCCGACGCGAACCAGAATGAAATTGGCATGGGAGGGAACGTATTCGAGCTTCAAGTTGCGGAATGCCCGCTCGAAGCATCTCAGCCCGGCAAAATTGTTCGTGCGGGTTTTGCAGACGTGCTCGACATCGTCCAGCGCGGCGAGCGCGGCGGTTTGCGCCAGCAAATTGATGTTGAACGGTTGCCGGATTTTTTCCAGCGCGGCAACGAATTCGGGAGTCCCGATGCCGTAGCCGATGCGCAGTCCGGCCAAGCCATAAATTTTCGAGAAGGTCCGCATCAAAATCAGGTTCGGTCTGGTGCCGAGCCGGATGAGCGATACCAAATCCAGCGGGTCATCCAGAAAATCAATATAGGCCTCGTCCATCACCAGCAACACGTTGTCCGGCACCTCGTTTACAAACTCAATGACTTCCTCTCGCGGCGCGAACGTGCCGGTGGGGTTGTTCGGATTCGCCACAAACACAATGCGCGTGCGCGACGTGATGGCGCGGAGCATCGCGGCCAAATCATGACCGTAATTTTTTGCCGGGACGGTGATTAAATTGGCGCCGAACAGCGCGGTAACAATGGGATAAACCGCAAAGCAATATTGCGACACCACCACGTCCGGAGTGGCGGTGGCACCATCGCCACCGAGCAGCGCGTGTCCGGCGAATTCAATGATTTCGTTCGAGCCGTTGCCAAGGATCAAATTCGCCGGCTCCACGCCAAGTTTGGCGGCGAGCTTTTGCTTGAGATAGAATGCGTTGCCGTCGGGATAAAGATTCACGCCCGCGAGCGCCTTTTGCATGGCGGCGACAGCAAGCGGCGACGGACCGAATGGATTTTCGTTCGAAGCTACCTTGATGATACTCTCGGCCGACAGGCCAAGTTCGCGCGCCACTTCCTCAATCGGCCGGCCGGGCTGATACGTCGGAAGTGTTTTAAGAAATGGAGAAAGGGGCAAGCTCATCAATTTTTAATTCTTAATTCTTTATTTTGAATTAACTGCTGTCGTTTGCGACGTTTTAACAATTGCCGTCAAAACTCTAATCAACTCCAGGTTTTCATTTTCCAAAGGCGAAATTCTTGAGCCGTCCACGATTTTAGAATCACGCAGCAGACGAAGCCAGTAATGGGTTTCGCGCGCTTCTTTGGAGGCAATGGACATTTTGGCAATAAAATCCGCGCGACGAATGCCAGCCAGAGCTTCCTCAACATTTGAACCGATGGCTGTTCCTGACCGCAAAATTTGCCCGGCGATTTCAAATTCCTTTTGTCGTTTCAACCACTTTGCCAATCCGATGGTTCGCAAGGCAAAAGCATAACTTTTGTCTCTGACAAGATTGGATTTCATGCTGGAGATGCTGCAATTAAAAATCAAAAATCCAAAACTAAAAATTTCACAGCGCGCTGACAATTTTTTTTACATTCACGTTTTTGGCGACGAGGTTGCGGATGAGCGAAATTTTCTCGGCATCGTTCGGGCGCGTTTTGACGGTGAGATTGTGAACCCTGGACGCGACCTGATAACTGTCCGCCTTGGCCAGCAACACGGGGATGGGCATGGCGCGGATGACCTTGAGCACGCTCTCCGACGGGCGCAAGCCGCCGGTCAGCACAATGCCGGCCATTTTTTCGCTGTTATGCACATCCACGCTCGCGCCCGCGGCCAGCAGGATGTCCTCGCGGTCGCCGGGCGTGATGAGCAGCACGCCCCGTTTGAAATACTGCATCGCGTTGTGCGCGCCCATGGCGCCAACGATGACATCATCCACCAGCATGTTCAAGGTCGCCGGCGTGTTCAGCAATTCGGCGTGCAATTCCTCACGGATCAAATCCACGGACGGCTTGCCCAGGATTTGTTCATAGGGCAAAACGCCGAGCAACTCCAACCCCTTGCGCTTCAAACCGCGCCGGGCAAAATCCATGATGTAATCCACCTTGTCCGGCAACACCTTGTTGAGAATGACGCCGATGACCTCGACGCCTTCCTTTTCAAAGAACGCCTGGTTGAGTGCAATTTCGTCAATCGGTTTGCCAATGCCGCCCTGGCTCACGATGATGACCCGCGCGCCCAGCAGCTTCGCCACGCGCGCATTCGACAAATCAAATACCGAGCCCACGCCGGCGTGCCCGGAACCTTCGCATAACACAAAATCCTTTTCCCAGGCGACCCGGTCAAAGGCAGTCAGGATTTTTTTGACCAAAGCCTCGTTGTTGGCGGCTTGAAGATATTTGCGGGTGAAATCCGGCTCGACGGCGATCGGGCTCATGTCCACGAGCGGACAGTTCATCCGGTACACCGCGTCCATGAGCACGGTGTCCTCGTCAATTTTTTGTTCCTCGATTTCCACGAAGCGCTGGCCGACGGGCTTGATGTAGCCGATGCGGGGGAAATGTTCCTGCAACGCGGCGATCAGGCCAAGCGACGCGGTGGTTTTGCCGTCATTCTGGCGCGTGGCGGCTATGAACAGGCGCGGCGTGGAAGCGTTCATGGAAGGCGGAATGAAGAATTAAGAATGAAGAATGAAAGCGCAGCCGGCGTCGGAAACAATTTATATTTCTTCATTCGGCCTTCTTCCTTGTTCATTTGCTTTATTCTCCGGGCAATTTCGCATCCGCGCCCGGATAAAGTTTCTGATAATCCACCGCTTGGACACCGACAATGGCGGCCACGCCGAGAATATCGTGCGCGCTCGAACCACGCGAGACGTCCGCGGCCGGCCGGTTCAGCCCCAGCAAAATCTGGCCGTAGGCGTTCGCGTGACCGATCAGCCGGACCAGTTTGCTGGCAATGTTGCCCGAATTGAGGTCGGGGAAAATCAGCACGTTCGCGCGCCCGGCAATCTTGCTGTCGTGCAATTTGCGGTCGGCGATTTCCGGCACGAGCGCTGCATCCACCTGCAATTCGCCATCGAAGTCAGCTTCCAAAAACATTTGCTCGGCCTTGCGCCGGGCCATGGCGGTGGCCGCCTGGACCTTGCCAATGGACGGATGCGACGCGCTGCCTTTGGTGGAAAACGACAGCAACGCCACGCGCGGACGCACGCCGAGCATGTGGCGGGCAAGCAGCGCGGTGGAAACGGCAATGTCAGCCAGTTCATCCACGGTGGGGTCGGGAATGACGCCGCAATCGGCCATGAACAGCACGCCTTCCTCGCCGATGCGTGTGTCTTCGACCTCCATCACCATGCAACTCGATGCCGTGGTGATGTTCGGCGCGGGCTTGATGATTTGAAACAGAGGCCGCAGCAGACTGCTGGTAATGTGCGAAGCGCCGGAGATTAAACCGTCGGCCTGATGCATGGCCAGCATCATCGTGCCAAAATAATTCGGCTGTAGCATCGCCTCGCGCGCTTCCGGTGCTTTTACGCCCTTTTCCCGGCGCAACCGGAAAAAGCGATTGGCAAAATTGTCCAGTTCCTCGCTTGCAGCCGGATTGATGACACGGATGCCTTCGAGCGGGATGTTCATGCCTTCGGCGATGGCCTTTATTTTCTCCTGGTCGCCCAGCACAATGGGCGCACCCAGCCGCAGGGCGTAAAACTGCCGGGCCGCCTGCAGGATGCGCGGTTCTTCGCCTTCGGGAAAAACCACCCGCTTGGGATGCCGCTGTAGTTTTTCAATGACGTTGCCAATAAAACGCATGGCAACAGGTTAGCGGCGAAACGTGAAACTGCAAAATCAAATCGCTGTTGAATGCGACGAGTGCGTTGGCCGGACGGGAGATTTGTGCCGCACATCACTCGACGTTTTCAGCCGCGCATTGACTTGAATGCCAGCGGCTGTTAGTTTTTGCAATTCAATGCTCGAAGCGATTGAGAAACTTCTGATTCTACAGGAGCGCGACCGGAAAATCCGCCGCGTTCAGGAGGAGTTAGGCCACATCGGACCCGAACGTGAAACGCTTCGCGCCAAGGCTGCCACGGCGCAGACGCAACTGGACGCCGCCAAAAATCGCGTCAAACAAATCGAGACCGAACGCAAGCGGCTCGAACTCGACGTCGAGGGGCAGAAATCGCAGATTGAGAAATACGCCAATCAACAGCTTCAGACGCGCAAGAACGAGGAGTATCGCGCCCTGGCCCATGAAATTGACACTTGCAAGGCGGCCATCGTTAAAATCGAGGACCAGGAAATCGTTTTGATGGAACAGGGCGAGGCCGTGCAAAAGGAAATTGCCCGCGCGACCCAGGAAGCCAGCGAGACGAGAAAACTGGTTGAGAACCAGGTCACCGAACTGGATCAACGCGAGCAGAATTTGAAGCAAGAGCTTGCCGAGTTACAGCAGGGACGCGCGGAACTGGCGGCGGCGGTGGACGAAACGGTGCGCGCGCGTTACGAACGCCTGCTCAAAAGCAAGGGTGAGAACGTTGTGGTCGGCGTGCATCATGGCGTTTGCGGCGGCTGCCACATGAAATTGCCCGCACAGATTCTGGTCAGTTGCCGGTCGCAGCAGGAAATTGTCTCTTGCATCAACTGCGGCCGGATTTTGTACTATACCCGCGACATGGCGCTGGCGGCGGCGGAGTAAATCCAGCCTTGAGATTTGTCCAAGACTCTGCTATTTTCATCCCGGTTTTGGAAGGGTGGAGAATCGCTTCCGGCGCGAGCCGGAGGAGGAAAGTCCGAACACCAAAGGGCGCGATGCCGCGTAACCTTGTAGTGGCGGTCTATGACCGCCGCTAAAACAAGGATACACGCGGGCGGAAAGTCGAGAGGCTTTCCGACGGACAGTGCCACAGAAAACAGACAGCCTAAATTGTAGCGGCGCTCTGTGAGCGCCGGAAGCGCGCGACGGTCACAGACCGCCGCTACAGTCGGCGATGGTGAAAAGGTGCGATAAGAGCGCACCGCGCGAAGCGCAAGCAACGCGGCACGGAAAACCCCATCGGGTGCAAGGCCAAATAGGGAATCCCGGAGCGGCCCGCTCCAGGTTTCGCGAAAGCGAAACGGATTCCGGGTACCGGCTGCTGAGACAAATGATTCTCTCCGCTCGCAAGAGTGCAGACAGAATTCGGCTTACAGCCCTTCCAAAACCATTTCTCTTATCATCTCGTCAGTCAGCGGGCGGGTTTCCTTTGCCAATTCAAACTGGGATACTTGTCGTTCGGATGGATCGGCGATATCGTGCTTTTCTCAAGTATGGCCGGTGGACTCAAATTTTCGGTTCGATCCACTGCGCGGACGGCAATCACATCGGGTTTCGAATCAAAAAACGTCCGGCTGGTTTGGCTCGCAGGCAGAATTTCGGTGGCCCAGACACCGTTGATTCGGAATTGCAGGACCCACAACCATGCCGGTTTGCCGCCGGAAGTTTCCCATGCAAATCGCAAACCAGACCGGCTTTCACCAACGGCCAATTTAGGCTTGTCCGGCGGAATGGAGTCCAGCCACGGCGTCGTGGGCACAAGCGCGGATTGTGGATATTGAGTGCGAACAACATCAGCCAGCGCATAGTTTTCCGAAAGGGTGCGCAGGTGATAAATGATTTCCCCGCTGACACCGGATTGTTTGCGTATCATCTGAATCTGCCGCGTGATTTCATCCGGCTTCCATTTTGTGCCGACGTTGACGGCGTTCAAGCTCGGCCAAATGTGGCGATGTTTGACGTTTTGCTCCGACCACCATTGCAGCAAAACGGGAAAGCTTTGTTCCCGCTGGTCAATCGCCCAGTACAGTTGCGGCGAGAAATAATCGAGCCAGCCCTCGGCCAGCCATTTGCGCGAGTCGGCGTAGATTTTGGCATAGGCGTCAAGTCCTTGAATCTGCTTTGGATAGCCCGGCCGCCAGATGCCAAACGGGCTGATGCCAAATTTCACCCACGGCTTCAGCGCGTGGATGGAGCGATAGACGCTTTGGATGAACTCATTGACGTTCGCGCGCCGCCAATCGTCGCGGCTCAGGCCGCTGGCGGCGCCGTATTTTCGCCAGCTCGCATCATCAGGAAAATCAATCGTGCGGCCGGCGGCATCCTTGTCCGGGTAAGGATAAAAATAATCGTCGAAAGTGACGCCATCCACGTCGTATCGCCGCACCACGTCCATAATCACGTTCAAGACGTGTTGGCGCGCGGCGGGTTCACCGGGGTCGAGCCAGAGGAGGTCATCATAACGACGGACCAATTCGGGATGAGTGCGGGAAATGTGGTTCAATGCCGCGGGCGATCTGGCCTGCGCTAACGGCAGCGACGCGCGAAACGGATTGAACCAGGCGTGCAGTTCCAAACCGCGTTTGTGTGCTTCCTGGATGGCAAAGGCGAGCGGGTCGTAAAACGGTTGCGGCGATCGGCCCATCGTTCCAGTGAGAAATTCCGACCACGGTTCGAGCGGCGAAGCATACATGGCGTCGGCCATTGGGCGGACCTGAAAGACGACAGCATTGAGATGCAATTGCACGGCGCGATCGAGCAGCGCCATCAGTTCAGCCTTTTGTTGCGCGACACTCAGTCCGGGTTTTGACGGCCAATCGGGATTTTGCGCAACACAAGTAATCCATGCTCCACGAAATTCGCGTGGTGGCGGCGGCGGCTTGATCGTCGTCGGCCCGTAAGTCGCGTCCGCCGCGAAAAGCATCGCGGGCGTCAACCAGAGAAGTGCGAATAAAATCCGGATTCGGGCCATAAGGCGTTGATAAATAAGACGCTTTAACGCGCCCATTGGCAAAGGTTTTTTCGGCAAATCACAAAGGACTTGACAAACTGACGCAGACGTGTTTTCTTATGCGCCGTTGCAGCCTAAATCCGGCTTCCTTCCTGAGGCCGGATGCGGGAGACCCAAATTCCTCAAGGCAGCTTGAGGACGGGGCGAACGGCGCGCGGTAACGCGAGCCAAGGCCACTTTCAAGGCCAAGCCCGACAGCTAATCTCGCAGGCGTTTGGAAGGGCGAGCCTCTGAGCCGCGAAGTCCGCGGCCTTCAAGTTCACCCAGACATGAACCGGCTGGTGTTGTTGTGATTTGAATCGCGACTGTATTGGCCTGCTAAAAGGTAATTATGCTGGACATTGTGTATGTCGGATTAACGGTGTTGTTCTTCGCCGCTTTGGCGCTTTATGCGATCGGCTGCGAAAAACTTTGACCAAAACATTTATGGAAAATCTCATTCTCGGAATCATCTCCGTGGCGCTTTGTGTTTATCTCATCGTGGCCATGCTCCGGCCGGAAAAATTTTAATCAACCGCTATGAACGCTCACCAGTGGTTGGAACTGGCGGTTTACATCGCCGCGCTCGTCCTCGTCACCAAGCCGCTCGGCTTGTATCTCAACCGCGTGCTCAATCCAGCCGGTCGCACCTGGCTGGACCCAGTGCTGCGCCCGCTGGAAAGACTAACCTATCGTGTGCTGCGCGTGGACGCTTCAAAGGAACATGATTGGAAACGATACACGTTCGCGATGCTGATTTTCAGCCTCGCAAGCTGCCTGTTCACCTACACGATTTTGCGGCTGCAGGATATTTTACCGCTCAATCCGCAAAAACTTGGCGCGCTGTCGCAGCATCTGGCCTTCAACACCGCCGTCAGCTTCACGACGAACACGAACTGGCAGAGCTACGGCGGCGAAAGCACGATGTCGTATCTCTCGCAGATGGTCGCGCTGGCCATCCAAAACTTTTTCTCCGCCGCCGTCGGCATCGCCATCGCGGCGGCGCTCGTGCGCGGCATCGCCCGGCATACGGCGCAGACCATCGGCAACTTCTGGGTGGACCTGACGCGCATCATTTATTACCTGCTTCTGCCGATTTGCCTCGTGCTGGCGTTGTTCTTCGTGTCGCAGGGCATGATTCAAAATTTCAAACCCTACACCGTCGCCAAACTCATTGAACCGCAAACCATTTCCATCCAGAAGACCGACGCGAACGGCAAGCCCGTCGTGGACGCGAAGGGAAAACCGGTGATGGTGAACCAGACGCTCGACACGCAGACCATCGTGCAAGGCCCGATGGCGTCGCAGATGGCGATTAAAATGCTCGGCACCAACGGTGGCGGTTACACGAACGCCAACGCCGCGCATCCGTTTGAAAATCCCACGCCGCTCTCGAACTTTTTCCAGATGCTCGCGCTTCTCTGCATCGGCAGCGCGATGACCTATCACCTTGGCCGCGAGACGAAAAATCAAAAGCACGGCTGGGCGGTCTGGTCAGCGATGTTTGTAATGTTTCTGGCGGGGGTTATGGTTTGCTCGTGGGCGGAAGCCAAAGGCAATCCGATTCACCAACAGCTTGGCGTCGCTGCCGCCGATGGCAATATCGAAGGAAAGGAAGTCCGCTTTGGCATTTTTGATTCCGCGCTGTTCGCCACGGTGACGACCGACGCCTCCTGCGGCGCGGTCAATTCCATGCACGACTCGTTCACGCCGCTCGGCGGGCTGGTGCCGCTGTTCAACATCGAAACCGGCGAAGTGATTTTCGGCGGCGTCGGCGCGGGACTTTATGGCATGTTGATCTTCGTCATCATCACCGTTTTTATCGCCGGGCTGATGGTCGGGCGCACGCCGGAATATCTTGGCAAAAAAATCGAGGCCTATGACGTGAAAATGACATTGCTGGCGTTCGTCATTCTCGCGTTCATCATTCTCGGATTCACGGCTTGGGCTTCAGTGAGCGATTGGGGCACATCTAGCCGCGCAAATCAAGGCCCGCACGGCTTGAGCGAAATGCTTTACGCCTACACGTCCGGCGCGGGCAACAACGGCAGCGCCTTTGCCGGTCTCAACGCCAACACGCCGTGGTGGGATACGACGCTCGGCTTTGACATGCTGCTCGGCCGGTTCGGCATGATTGTGCCGCTGCTCGCGCTGGCCGGTTCGCTCGCGAAGAAAAAAATTGTCCCCGCCAGCGCCGGAACTTTTCCGGTGACCGGAGTCACTTTTGTCATCCTGCTCGTCGGCACCGTGATTCTGGTCGGCGCGTTGACCTTTCTGCCCGCGCTCACGCTTGGCCCGATTGTCGAACATTTCCTCATGTTGAAAGGAACCCTGTTTTAACCCGAATCTTTTATGACTCAAAAATCCGTTTCCGTTTTTGATCCAAAAATTCTCTGGCCCGCCATCGGCGACGCGTTCATCAAATTGAACCCGCGGCTGATGGTGAAAAATCCCGTCATGTTCGTGACGATGGTCGGCGCGGCCATCAGCACCGTGGACATTTTCCGCTCGCCCGGCCAGACCTTGTTCGTCGCACAGATCGCGTTGTGGCTCTGGTTCACCGTGCTATTCGCGAATTTCGCGGAAGCCGTCGCCGAAGGCCGGGGCAAGGCGCAGGCCAAGGCGTTGCGCGCCACCCGCACGCGGACCAGCGCCAATAAAATCGGCAGCGACAGAATTGAAGTCGTTGACGCTGATTCGCTCCGCAAGGGTGACGTGGTGATCGTGCGCGCCACAGAAATCATCCCGGCCGATGGTGAAATCATTTCCGGCGCGGCGACGGTGGATGAATCCGCCATCACCGGCGAATCGGCGCCGGTCATCCGCGAAGCCGGCGGCGACCGCAGCGCCGTCACCGGCGGCACGCGCGTGCTTTCGGACGAAATCAAAATCCGCATCACCGCCAATCCCGGCGAAGGATTCCTGGACCGCATGATCCAACTGGTCGAAGGCGCCAGCCGCCAGAAAACGCCCAACGAAATCGCGCTCACGATTCTGCTGGCCGCCCTCACGGTCGTGTTTTTGCTCGCGGTCGTGACCCTCAAACCATTCGGCATTTACTCCGGCACGATTTTCTCCAACGCCGTTCTCATTTCACTGCTCGTTTGTTTGATTCCGACGACCATCGGCGGTTTGTTGAGCGCCATCGGCATTGCCGGCATGGACCGGTTGCTCCAGCGCAACGTGCTCGCCATGAGCGGACGCGCCGTTGAAGCCGCCGGCGACGTGGATGTTTTGCTCCTGGACAAAACCGGCACCATCACCCTCGGCAACCGGCAGGCCGTCGCCTTTTTGCCCGCGACTGATGTGCCGACACAACAACTTGCTGACGCCGCGCAACTCGCGTCGCTGGCCGACGAAACGCCCGAAGGCCGCAGCATCGTCGTGCTTGCGAAACAATTTGGCATCCGGGCGCGGACGATTCATGAATTGCCGAACGCGCAATTTGTTCCCTTCACCGCGCAGACACGCATGAGCGGCGCGAACCTCGAAGGCAAACAAATCCGCAAAGGCGCAGCCGATTCGATTCGGCAATTCGTCGGCGGAAAATTGCCGCGAGATATTGAAAAAATGGTTGAGACCATTTCACTTTCCGGCGGCACGCCGCTCGTCGTCGCGACCAAAGAACGCGCGCTCGGCGTGATTCATTTGAAGGACATCGTAAAGGGCGGTCTTGCCGACCGCTTCAAACGCTTTCGCGCGATGGGCGTCCGCACCGTGATGATTACAGGCGACAACAAGCTCACCGCCGCCGCCATCGCACAGGAAGCCGGCGTGGACGATTTTCTGGCCGAGGCAAAGCCGGAGGACAAACTGGCGCTGATTCGCGAGGAGCAACAAGATGGCCGGATGATTGCGATGATTGGCGACGGCACAAACGACGCGCCCGCGCTCGCCCAGGCCGATGTCGGCGTGGCCATGAACACTGGCACGCAAGCCGCCAAAGAAGCCGGCAACATGGTGGATTTGGATTCCAATCCCACCAAGCTGCTGGAAATTATCGAAATCGGGAAGCAACTGCTCATCACGCGCGGCGCGTTGACGACGTTCAGCATCGCCAACGACGTAGCGAAATACTTTGCCATCATCCCGGCGATGCTGATGGTAACATTTCCCGTCATCGCGCCGCTAAACGTCATGCACCTGCACAGTCCGGACAGCGCGATTTTGAGCGCCGTGATTTTCAACGCGCTCATTATCATCGCGCTGATTCCACTGGCGCTGCGCGGCGTAAAGTTCCGTCCGCTTGGCGCTGCGCAAATCCTGCGCATCAACCTGCTGATTTATGGCCTCTGGGGCGTCATCCTGCCGTTCATCGGCATCAAACTCATTGACCTGATTATCGCCGGCTTGCACCTCGCATGAAAATAAACAAAACCATTTTGGAGTGCGCGGACATGTCCGCGCTTTGGAACGACGCGACATGTCGCGTCGTTGGAAAGCGGCAACGCGTTGCCGCACTCTCAAATTTTGAAAAATTATGAAAACCATCCTAACTGAATTCGGCCGCTCGCTTGTGGCGACACTTTTCTTCGCCATCATCTTGTGCGGCCTGTATCCGCTCATCGTTTACGGCGCGGCGCAATTGCTGTTTCCCAACCAGGCCAACGGCAGCTTGCTGGTGGACAAATCCGGCGTTCGCGGCTCGGCGTTGCTCGCGCAAAACTTCAACGGCGCGCAGTATTTTCATCCGCGCCCGTCGGCAGCGGGCGCCAACGGCTATGATGCCACCAGCTCCAGCGGCAGCAATCTTGGCCCGACCTCGTCAAATCTCGTCGCCAACATCACGCAAAACATCGCCACTTACCGTTCCGACAACGGCCTTGCGACGAATGTGCTGGTGCCCGCCGACGCCGTGACGGCGTCCGGGAGCGGCCTGGACCCAGACATTTCCATTGCGAACGCGGAAATTCAAATTCCGCGAGTGGCCAAGGCTCGCGGGATTTCCGAAGCCCGCATCCTTGAACTCGTGAAAGAAAACACGCAAGGCCGCGACCTCGGGATTTTCGGCATGACGCGCGTGAACGTGATGACGTTGAACTTCGCGCTCGACCAGTTGGCGCGGAAATAGTTTCTTTGGGGCATGGATTTGCCTGCCGCCGACCGCTTGAAGCCGGAGGATTTCCTGCGGCTCCTCGAAAAAAGCCGGCAGGGAAAGTTGAAGATTTATCTCGGCCACGCGGCGGGCGTCGGCAAAACATTCGCGATGCTCGAAGAGGCGCACCGCCTTAAAAAGGCAGGCGTGGACGTGGTCCTTGGCTGGATTGAAACGCACGGACGCAAGGAAACCGCCGACCTCATCGGCGATCTGGAAATCATCCCGCGCAAACAAGTGCCGCATGCGGGCGGCACGGTCGAAATTCTCGACGTTCCAAAAATTCTCGAACGTCATCCGACCGTTTGCATCGTGGACGAATTGCCGTTCACCAACGTGGCCGGGGCAAAGAATCCCAAGCGTTATCTGGACGTTCAGGAGTTGTTGCTGGCCGGCATCAACGTCATCACCGCGTTGAACATCCAGCATCTTGAAAGCCTGCACGACACGGTGTTGCGCGCCACCGGTGTGGACGTGCGCGAGCGCGTGCCCGACCGTTTTGTGCTGGAGGCCGACCAGATTGTGAACATTGATTTGACGGCGGAGGAATTGCGCGAGCGGCTGCGCATGGGAAAGATTTATCCGGCGGACCGCGCCGCCGCCGCGCTGGAAAATTTTTTCACGGAAAACAATCTCATGGAATTGCGCGAACTAGCGCTGCGTGAAACCGCGTCCGCGCTCGACCAACGTTCGCGTCTCGGTACTTCCAAAGCGCAACCGGAGGTCAGCGAGAAGATCGCCGTTTTCATCAGCACCAATCCCGGGACAACGGCCAAACTCTTGCGCACGGCGTCGCGCATCGCCGGGCGGTTGAATCGCGAATGGATTGCCGTTTATGTGCGGCGCAAGAAGGAAGACCCCATGCGCATCGCGTCGGATTTGCAGCGGAAGTTCATGCAGAACGTTCAGTTGGCGACGGAACTCGGCGGCAACGTCATGATTTTGGAGAGCGAAAATGTCTGCGAGGCGCTATTGAAGTTTTGCCGCGAGAATGACGTTCATCTGGTGGTTCTGGGAACGACGGAACGGCGCTGGTGGCAATTCACCCGCCCGGATGTCCTGCAATTTTTCCTGCACCATGCGCCGGGTATTGACCTGCATATCGTGGACCCGAATAACTGAATTAGAAATCGAATGTTTCGCCCGGTTGCAGCAAATGCAGAGTCTTGTTGGCGGCGCGGAATTTTTCCGCGGCCATGGCATGGTCAATCTTAATCGGCGGAAACGTGTCGTAATGCACGCCTAGGATTTCCTTGCAGCGCACAAATTCGGCGGCTTTGACAGCGTCGTCCGGGCCCATTGTGAAATTGTCGCCGATGCACAACGCGGCAAATTTTAGCGGCGTGGTTTCGCCGATAAGTTTCATATCCAACGTCAGGGCGGTGTCGCCGGAGTAATAAAAATTCCCATCCGCGCTTTCGATTACAAAACCGGCGGGATGGCCGCCATTTGTGCCATCGGGCATCGTGCTGGAGTGGATGGCGTTAACGAGCTTAACGCGGCCAAAATCGAAATTGTAACCGCCGCCGTGATTCATCGGATGCACGCGCGGCGCGCCTTGCTTTTCGAGCCACATGGCGACCTCAAAGTTGGCAATAACGAGGGCATTGGTGCGTTTGGCGATTTCCACCGCGTCATCAACGTGGTCGTCATGTCCATGTGAGACGAGAATGAAATCTGCCGGGACCTTTTTTGCGTCAACGTCCTTCGCCAGCGGATTGCCGGATATAAACGGGTCGAACAGCAGAATTTTGCCACCGACTACGGCTGAGAAACAGGCGTGACCGTAGTAAGTGACCTTCATGCCGCCGTGCTCATCTCCGGCTCGGACGTATCGAGGAAGCCCTGCAAGTGGCGCACGCGCGTCGGGTGACGCAGCTTGCGCAGCGCCTTGGCTTCGATCTGGCGGATGCGTTCGCGGGTGACGTTGTACATCTTGCCAATTTCCTCAAGCGTGCGTTCGTAGCCGTCCAGCAAGCCGAAACGCATTTCGAGAATCTTGCGTTCGCGCTCGGTCAGCGTCGTCAACACGTCACTCAACTTTTCACGGAGCAAACTGTAACTGGTGACGTCCGACGGATTTTCCGCGGATTTGTCCTCGATGAAATCGCCGACGCTCACGTCGCCATCGTCGCCAACGGGCGCATGGAGCGAAACGGGCTGCTGCGCCATTTTGAGCAGCGCGTGGATGCGTGACACCGGCATGTGCATTTCGTCGGCCAACTCCTCCGGCGTCGGTTCGCGGCCCAATTCCTGGGTAAGCTGCTTTTGCGCGCGCCAGAGCTTGTTCATGATTTCAATCATGTGCACCGGGATGCGGATGGTGCGGGCCTGGTCGGCGATGCTGCGCGTGATGGCCTGCCGGATCCACCAGATGGCATAGGTGGAAAATTTGTAGCCGCGGCGATACTCGAACTTCTCGACGCCCTTCATCAAACCGATGTTGCCTTCCTGGATCAAATCGAGGAAGGACTGGCCGCGGTTGGTATATTTCTTGGCAACCGAGACGACGAGACGCAGGTTGGCCTCGGCCATGTGCGTTTTGGCCTTGAGCCCGCGGTCCGCCGCGGCTTTCAATTCGCCGAAGACCTTGAGGAACTCCTCGCGCGGCATCCGCACAAATTGTTCGAGCGTCTGGATTTTGGCGCGTTCGGCCTCCATGGCCGCACGGCGCTCGGTGGTGGTCCGCAACCCTTCAAGGTCCTGAAGGTGCCGCTGGCTCGCCTGAAATTTTTCGTGGACGTTGCTGGCCACGACAATCATTTCCTCAACCACTTTCTGCTTGTAGAAAAACCTTTGAAAGGTTTCCTGCAAGCGGGCGTCGAGTTTTTTCAGTTCGCGCTGAAGCTTTTCCTTGCGGCCCTTTTGCAAGGCTTTCTGCCAGGTAAAATATTTCGCGTCCACCTTTTGGTCGAGCGTGCGGACCTTTTTAATAAGCCGGCGCAAGTCGCGCAAATGCCCTTCGCGATTGGCGATTTTCTTGTCCACAATCACCCGGTCAAAACGCTCCTTCGGCGGTTCGGACAAAAGCTTCTCCGCAATGGCAATGTGTTCCTTGGCGGCAAAGCCAAGGCTGTAAACTATGCGCTTCATTTCGAGTTCGGCTTCCTCGATGCGCTTGCAAATCTCCACCTCTTGTTCGCGTGTGAGCAGCGGCACCTTGCCCATCTGGTTCATGTACATGCGAACCGGATCGTCGAGGATCTCGAGGCGCGCGTCCTCATCCGCTTCTTCCTGTTGCTGTGCCGGCTCAGGCTGCTTGGCGCGCTCGGCCTCCGCTTGATCCATGACAATCTCAACGTCCAGGCTGCGCAGTTTGCTGAGCAACGCGTCAAGGTCGTCCGGGCTGAGATTGTCCGGCAACACGTCATTGATGTCGTCGTAGGTGATGTAGCCGTGTTCTTGCGCCAGATGCAGCAGCGTCTTGACGGTTTCGGTCAGATCCACGGTGGATTGGGTTGAAGCCGTGGTGCCGCCGGTTGAAAGGCGCTTTTCGGCTTCCGCAATCGAAGTGGCTGTATGCGTCCGGTTTTTCCCGTTGGTTTCGGACACTTTAGCCGCTTCCCGGCGCGCGCTGCTGGAAATAACAAATCTTCGGCGCTCAGGTTTTGCTCCGGCACCTCGTCTTACGTCGCGGCGGCGATTACGCCCCGCCCCGTTTGGCGGCGTTGTTTTTCTATTCAGCATAAGTTATCAGACCGTCATTAACCCGTTTTGGTTCAGGGAAATTTACAGAATTTCCCCCGCACGAGTTCGCGTCGTCTTTACACAACTCTCACTCGCCCAATGAACTTCGGGATACTGCGAACACCAGAAGACCGACGCGCGGACACACTAGCTCCTTTCCGGGGAAATTCAAGCAGAATCGTATTTACGCGAGAAAAAGTTTTGAAAATAGTCTTAAACCGAGTAGCCCTCAAATCGGCCTGAATTGTAACATTTTGGTAACAAATAACTTAAGATTTGTTAAAGCCGGGCATTTACTGCGATAATATCGCGAGTGATTTGCTCCTTCAATTCGGTTAAAGACTCAAATTTTTTCTCCTCACGCAACTTTTCGCCAATTTCCAGCTCTAATTCTTCGCCGTAAAGTTCGCCGGTGAAATTCAACAAATGCGCTTCAATATGAGCATGTTGCACTCCGGATGCAACCGTTGGGCGGAAACCAATGTTTAGAGCCGCGCGGTAGGCTTTTCCCTTGGCGTTCGCAAGACCGGCGTAAACGCCGTTAGGTGGAAGCGTCAAGCCGGTTGTGTCAAGGTTCGCCGTTGGGAATCCCAGTTGTTGTCCCAATTGTTCTCCCTTGATGACCTGGCCAGAGATCGCATAGGGCCGTCCGAGCATCTGGCTAACGGCGTCAAGATCGCCCCCGTGAATAAGCTCGCGGATGCGCGTGCTGCTTACGATTTGTCCATCCAGCGAAACCGCCGCCAGTCCGTGAACGACAAAATCCAGTTCCACGCCAAGTCTTTTCAACAACGCCACGTTGCCGCTTCGTTTGTAGCCGAAAACAAAATCCGCACCGACGCAAAGACTTTGAATGGTTCCAACGTCTCGCACCAGGCTGCGAATAAATTCTTCGCCGGTTTGCCGGCTGAATTTTTCGTCAAAGTGGATCAATAACAAGGTGTCCGTGCCAAGCGATTCAATCGCGCGCAGTTTTTGCGGCAGCGAATAAATCAGCGGCGGCGCGTGATCGGGCGCAACGACGGCATTCGGGTGCCGATCGAAGGTGAGCACGAGCGCGACGGCGTCGTGCTGGCGCGCGTCGGCAATGGTTTGCCGGATGATTTGCTGGTGCCCCAGATGTACGCCATCGAAAAAACCGATCGCCAGACAGACCTTGCGATTCGCGGGTTTCAATTCATCGGCGGCGTGAATGACTTTCATCGGTTTGAAAGATTAGGATTCAGATTATGAAGGGAAAAAGGTGGACGTCCGGGTCTTAATCGTAATCATAATCTTAATCCTGACATACTGTCGCCAGTTTCAAAAACGGAATTACTTTTTTCGCCAATTCCGCCGCCGTCAATTTCAAAACATCAGCCAATGGTGTTGACTCAGCCGCGTCAAATTTGCCGGACGCAATGCGGCGCAGCGCGGCCAGATGCGCACCACAGCCAAGTTTTTGACCAAGCTCATGCGCGATGCTACGTACGTAAGTGCCTTTGGTGCAGCCAATACAAAATTGGCCCAGGGGCGGTTCATAAGTGATAAACCGAAAGTTGTAAATGTGAACCAGCCGCGGTTCACGTTCCACCTCGATGCCTTTGCGCGCCAGTTTGTAAAGCGGCACCCCCTTTATTTTGATGGCCGAGACCATGGGCGGCGTTTGCATCAGGTCGCCGATGAAGGTGGCGGCAGCTTCGTTCAATTGCTCAAGCGTCAGCGGCGAAACGGGTTTGGTTTCGGTAATTTCACCATCGGCGTCATAACTGTCTGTCGCCTCCCCGAATTTGACGGTGCCTTCATAGAGCTTGTCGTCGCCCATCAACTTTTCCGAAAGCTTTGTGCCGCGACCGAGCACAATGATGAGCAGGCCCGTTGCATTCGGATCGAGCGTGCCGCAGTGTCCGACTTTTTTGATGCCGAACTGGCGGCGAATCGCATCCACCACGTCGTGCGACGTCGGGCCAGCGGGCTTGTCAATGAGGATGGCGCCGTCGAGCGGAGAAAATTCTTGCATGGCTGATTACCTGGCGGAATTCAATGCGCGCTTGATGGCGGCAATGACGCGGCGTTGGACGGAAAGCGGCCTGCCCGGGATATGTGCGCCGGCAGCCGCCGGATGACCGCCGCCGCCGAACTCCCCGGCAATTTCACTCACGTTGATCTTGGCGTTTTTGGAGCGCAGGCTGATGCGCGTCAATTCCGGCTCAATTTCCTCAAAGACACAGGCGACAATTACCGGCTCGATGTCGCGAATATGGTCAATCAGACCTTCCGTTTCGTCGCTTTCGGAACCGGCCCGGGCAAAGTCCGCCTTCCTGAGCCAGAGATAAGCGATTTGGTTCTGATGCGTCAGCCGAAAGTGGGTGTAAAGGTGTTTTAACAGGCGAACGCGCGAGAGCGGATAGGATTGGTAAACCTCATCGCAAATTTTGGCGAGATTTGCGCCGCGCGTGACCAGTTCCGCGCCGGCGTGAAAGGTGCCGGGCCGGGTGGTGGGGTATTGAAACGACCCGGTGTCCGTGGAAATGGCGGTGAATAGACAATCGGCAATTGGTTTGGTGATGGGCCAGCGTGCAACTTTGAGCAAACGATAAACCAGTTCGCCGCTTGAAGGTTCGCGCGCCGAAACCCAATTGATGTCACCATAGCGGGTGTTGCTTTCGTGATGATCTATGTTGATGAGCATCTTCCGGCGGGCCACACATTTGCCAGCCTTGCCCAGGCGCTCGAAACTCGCGCAATCCACAGCGATGACGCAGTCAAATTTCATCCCGCGTCCGGGTCTTTGGAAAAGACCATCGCGGTTGAGAAAGCGGTATTTGTCGGGCACCGGGTCCTGATTCCAGCAAAACACCTTTTTACCCTCACTTTGCAGGGCCAGGGTGAGGCTCAGTTGCGAACCGACACAATCGCCGTCAGGCCGGATATGTCCGACCACACAAAACGTTTTGCTTTCGCGAATCGCGTCGAGAATGCGATCAATGATTTTGGGATAACTTTTCACGGTTCAATCATCGTCCGCCTCGGGTGCGGCCTTTTCCAGTTCCTCAATGATTTGTAACACCCGATTGCCGCGCGCGATGGAATCGTCGAAGGCAAATTTCAGCTTCGGCGTGTATTTCAGGACGATGGCGCGGGCGACCAACCCTTGGATGCGTACGCGATGTTCGGTCAGCAATTGCAAGCCGCGCTTCTGCTGGTCCGGATTGCCGAGAATGCTGATGAAAACGGTGGCGGATTTGAGATCGCCGGCCACGTCAACGTCATTGACCGAAATCAAGCCGCATTCGCTCACGTGAAATTCGCGCCGGACGGCCTCGCCGATTTCGCGCTTCAACAATTCGCGCACACGCTGGAGTCGGAGTGAAGGCATTACGATCAAGAATTAGGATTATGATTACGATTACGATGCAATTTGAACCCTTCATCTTGCTCTTAATCGTAATCTTAATCTATATTTCAATATTCAGAATTTCATAGTTTCGCCGCGACCTTCTCGGTGGAATAACTCTCAATCACATCGCCGGTTTGAAAATCGCTGTAACCTTCGATGCGGATGCCGCATTCCATGCCCGCACGAACTTCATTCACCTCGTCCTGGAACCGGCGCAGCGATTGCGCGATGCCTTCATATATTACATCCTTGCGCCGGCGCACGCGAACCTTGCCCTTGACGATGCGACCGCTGGCCACCATGCAGCCGGCCACCGGCACGCCCTTGGATAATTCAAAAATCTGACGCACTTCCGCTGAACCGATGACGCTTTCCTTGACGACGGGTTCAAGTAATCCGGCCATGGCTTCTTTGACCTCGTCAATCAACTCGTAAATAATCGCGTAAAGTTTGATCTGTACGCTTTCGTGCTTGGCCTTTTCAGCCGCGGTGCTGTCCAGACGAGTGTGAAAGCCGAGAATCACGGCGTTCGACGCGGAGGCCAGGGCCGCATCGTTTTCGGTGATCGTGCCGACATCGCTGTGAATGATTTCGAGTGAAACTTTTTCCGCCTCAATTTTCTTGAGCGCGTCAACAATCGCCTCGACCGAACCTTGGGTATCGGCCTTGACGACGACTTTGAGCACCTTGCTTTGCTCTGCGGCGAGCGTGGCAAAAAGGTTTTCGAGCGTGACTTTTTTGTCTTCCTGGCCCTCGGCCCTGGCTTGTAGAAAACGTTGCTCGGCCAGTTCGCGCGCCGCCCTTTCATCTTCCACGACGCTGAATTCCAGCCCCGCATCCGGCACGCCGTTCAAACCAAGGACTTTTACCGCGACCGATGGGCCGGCTTCCTTGAGGCGGCCGCCTTCCTCGTCAATGAGCGCGCGGACGCGGCCGTAAAATTCGCCGCACAAAATAATATCGCTGACGTGCAGCGTGCCTTTGCGCACCAGCACTGTGGCGGTCGGACCGCCCGGTTCAACGCCGGATTCAATGACATTGCCCTTGGCGCGCCGGTTGGGGTTCGCCTTCAACTCAAGCAATTCAGCCTGAAGCAAAATCATTTCCAGCAGCTTGTCTATGCCTTGCTTGGTCAACCCGGAAACATCCACAAAAATTGTGTCGCCGCCCCAGTCGTCGGGCACCAGCCCCTTGTCCTGCAATTGCTGGCGGACTTTCAAAGGATTCGCGTTGGGATGGTCAATTTTGTTGACGGCAACCAGAATGGGCACCTTGGCGGCTTTGGCGTGGTTGAGGGCTTCGATGGTTTGCGGCATGACGCCGTCGTTGGCAGCCACCACGAGCACGACAAGGTCCGTGACGTTGGCGCCGCGCGCGCGCATGGAACTGAACGCCGCGTGGCCGGGCGTGTCCAGAAAAGTGATTTGCGCCAGCTCATTTTTGCGCTCCGGATGCGGCACGGAAATTGTGTAGGCGCCGATGTGCTGCGTAATACCGCCGGCTTCGCCCGCGGCGACGTTTGCCTTGCGGATGACGTCCAGCAATGTGGTTTTGCCGTGGTCAACGTGGCCCATGATGGTCACGACTGGCGCGCGGGGTTTGAGTTCTTCTGGTTTGTCCTCAATGTCGAGTTCGACTTTTTTGATGGGCGCGTGGACCGCGCCGCCGCCGCGCTCGCGTTTTTCCACTTCGAAACGAAACCCGTATTTGGCACAAAGCTGCTCCGCGATTTTTTCGTCAATCGCCTGATTGACCGTGGCAAAGACACCAAGCCCCATCAAATCAGCAATGATTTTGAACGGCTTCTGCTGAAGCTGCGCGGCGAGTTCACGCACGACAATCGGCGGCTTGATGACAATGACTTCACCGGTCTCTGGTGCGATAAATTTGGGTGATGGCGCGGGGGCGGGTTTCGCCGGTTCGCGGGAGGGTGGCGTGGTTTGGCGGCCGCCGGACGAGCGTTGAAATGGTTGTCTGGACTCGGTCCTTTGCGGTCCGCCATGACGCGACGACGGAGATTTGGCTGAACCGGCCTTGTCACTGGTCCGAGACTGCGGTCGTGTCGGCAGTTGAATGAATCCGACCTTTTCACCAAGTTTCGGTCCAACCGGCTTGGGCGGCGGGGGCGGGAGTGCTTCGACAACGGGTAGCAGCGCGACGGCGGCTTTTACCGGTTCAACCTTGACCTCCGGTTTCGGTTCCGGCGGCGGCGCGGTGATGATGACGATTTTTTCCTCGACCGGCGCGGGCTTGGGTTTTTCAACAACCGGCGGGGCGGCGAATTTGGCGGCTATTTCAGGATGTTCCTTGAATAATTCCTCTTCGAGGAACTCGGCGCTGATTTTGTCAAGCGAGCTGGAGGGGACTTTCGCGGCGGCAATGCCCAGCGCTTTGGCCTTGGCGAGAATCGTCTTGTTCTCCAAGCCGAGCTTTTTCGAGATGTCGTAAATCCGAACGGGCATAAATTTTCAATCCCGCCGACCGAATTGTGCGAATCGCCTTCATGGCTCAAAGCACGAATGTTGTTTCGGTCCGCGTCATAAACTCAACCATTTACCCCGACGCCGGCGTCGGGATTTGCCGGCGTCTCGCCGACTTTCAACGTGCGGCGCTCTGCTTCGGCCTGCGCCGCCCTCAAAATTTCCGCCGCGTGTGCTCCCACCTGGGGAACGCTGCTTAAATCAGATTCATCCGCCTGCAACAAATCTTCGAGCCGGGTCAGACCGGCGTGAACCAGTGCGTCGGCTTGTTCACGGGAAATTCCCGGAATCGCCGCCAGGGAATCAACAGCTTCGGCGACTTTTTCTTCAAAACCTTTGGTGACAACCACTTCAGCGTCAATATCTACCTCCCAGCCGGTCAACTTGGCCGTCAGCCGCGCATTCTGGCCGCGCTTGCCGATGGCCAGTGAAAGCTGATCTTCGCTCACCAAAATATTTACCTTCTTTTTTGCTTCATCAATCTCAAAGCTCTTGAGTTTGGCCGGCGCCAGCGCGTTGGTGATGAACGTGCGCACGTCCGGCGACCACGGAATGACATCCACCTTTTCGTTGTTGAGTTCGCGGACGATGTTTTTCACGCGCTGGCCGCGCATGCCGACACAGGCGCCGACAGGGTCCACTTTGCTGTCGCGCGAATAGACCGCCATTTTGGTGCGGAAACCCGGCTCGCGGGCAATGCCTTTGATTTCAATCGTGCCGTCGTTGATTTCGGACACCTCGAGCTGGAAAAGCTTGATGACAAACCGCGGATCGGCGCGGGACAAAATGATTTCCGGCCCGTGCGGTCCTTGTTCGACGGCTTTGACGTAACAGCGGATGCGTTCGCCGACTTGATATTCCTCGGTCGGCACGCGCTCGCGATTGGGCAACAGCGCCTCGTATTTGCCGAGATCCAGAATCACGTCCGAACGCTCAAACCGCCGCACGGAACCGCTGATGATGTCGCCGACGCGATCTTTGAATTCGGTGAAAATCAGCGCTTTTTCGGCCTGACGGATTTTCTGCATGAGGGCCTGTTTGGCGTATTGCGAGGCGATGCGGCCAAAACCGGTCGGTGTCACTTCCTTCTCAATTTCATCACCGATTTGCGCATCCGGCTTGATGCGCCGGGCGTCGAAGACGGAAATCTGGTCATGCTGCGAAATAACGCGGTCAGAAACAATGAGTTTGGCGAAGGCTTTGATGTCGCCGTTTTTCTGGTCAATATCCACGCGCAATTCGCGCGCCGGACCGACCGCTTTTTTGGCGGCCTGTAGCAAAGCATCCTGGACAGCGCCGACCAGGACATCACGGTTGATGCCCTTTTCGCGCTCCCAGAATTCCAAAACAGCCAGAAAATCAGCGTTCATACACACTCGACACGGCATTCCCACCCGGGGAACAAAAAAGTCGGAGAGATGTATCTTCCGACTTGGCATGCTGGTTAAACCAGCAAACTTTACCGTTCTTGAACCAGAAGTTTAATTTTTTGTCCGAGTGCCGTCAAGCGCAAATGAACCGCGTAAAATCAGGGCAAAATCAAGTTGTGGAGGAAATTAGAGCCCGAACCAGTAAATGGACCGACACCAATGCGTATACGAGGAACCTGCTGGCCGCCGGCGCCAAATGCCTTTCTCCGATACCCGGTGGCAACAGGTCGAGAACGATCAATATAATCCGACTGAGATAAAACAGCACCGGCCATTTGACTAAAGAAGCCGTGAAAGCGTGTGCAAACTGGTGTCGAGCCTGCTCTCGCCCGACCATGACCGGATCTTCGCATTACCTGAGTCTCACTTGTTCCTTGCTTCCTGTTCCCTGCTCTTTACTTTTTTGCCATGCGGCGGGTGAAACAAATCTTTTTGACCATGATGGTGGCGATTATTTTCGTTGCCGGCGCCTGGTTGGGTTTCAAGGTGACACATTGGACGAAATTTCGCTCCGGTGTGCATGAGGAAGACACCGCCACGGTCGTGGAACAAATTCAAACACTTTCAGATTTGGTCACCGTCAAATACGTCATGGAAAAAGTCGTCATCCTGAACGACGTAAAATGGTATGGCGAAAACCGCGTGCTCCTGCTCGCCCACGGCATAGTCAAGGCGGGCATTGATCTGAAGCGCATCAAGCCGGAGGACGTGGCGATTTCCGGCAAAAAAATCACGCTGCATCTGCCCTGGCCGCAAATCACCGACGCCTATCTCGACGAGCAACAAACGCGCGTGATTGATTATTCCACGGGTTTGTTTCGGGCGCCTGACCCGACTCTGGCCCTGGCCACGACCGCCCGGCAAAATGCCGTGGACGATATCCGCCGGGCCGCGCGAATAGACGGTATTTTGACGGATGCCGGTGACCGGGCGCGACTGGAACTGGCCTTGTTCCTGCACCAGGCGGGGTTTGAGCAGGTCGAGTTTGTTGACAAAAGTCCCACCAATACCAGGCCCGAAGAGGTGCCCAAATTTTAGTCAGCGTGGGTGATTTTGACCGGTTGGGGAACCTCCCCATCGGACTGATTTTCAATGGCAATCTGGAGCCGGCGTTTGGACATGGAAATTCGCATCACGTGCGACCGGAGCTGCATCAAACATAACGCAGCCGTTTGCGGCGCCCGCTGCTGATTTGCAGCTTCGCCATGGGCGCGAGTTTGCAAGTGGGGTTTCAACAAACTGGTTTTCTTGGCCATGCGAATTACTTACCGCAAGTCATGTGCCACAACCCTTTAACCAGTCCATGCCCTGAAAAATGGAGATAAATTTGTCAGAGGCTTTGCTGCTTCCGACAAATCATTCCAATCCGCAGTTTTTTCGCACGCGTTGCAATACTGTTTGCGCCAGCGCCCGCGCCTTTTGCGCGCCGTCCGACAAAGTTTTGTTCACGTAGTCCAAATGGGCGGCAAGGTCCGTGCGTTTCTTCCGCGCATCGGAAAAGTAATTCCAATAATGTTCATATAATACTTTCTTCAAATCACCGTAGCCCAGTCCGCCGGCGCGCAAGCGGCTCTCAAAATCCTTTGCGGTGTCAGCCGGTGCCACTAATTTGAGCAGTTGAATGGCAAAATTTTTGTCAGCGTCTGGCTTGGGTTCGGCAGGCGTGCGGCTGTCCATGACAATGCCCATAATTTCCTTTCGAATCGTCTTTTCGTCGCCGAAAATCTCAATCGTGTTGCCGTAGCTCTTGCTCATCTTCTGGCCGTCCGTGCCCGGCACCACAGCGACTTCTTCTCGGATTTGCGGTTCAGGAATTACGAAGGTCTGACCGTATTGTTCGTTGAATTTGATGGCGATGTCGCGGGTCATCTCGACGTGTTGCTTCTGGTCGCGCCCGACCGGCACGATATTTGAGTCATAAATCAAAATGTCCGCCGCCATCAGCACCGGGTAGGCAAAGATTCCGTGGTTGGGCGCGATGCCTCTGGCAATTTTATCTTTGTAACTGGTGCCGCGTTCGAGCATGCCCATGGGCGTCAAGGTGGTGAGCATCCACGCCAACTCCGTCACTTCCGGCACGTCGGATTGGCGGAAGAAAACCGTCCGTTTCGGGTCGAGGCCACAGGCCAGGAAATCCAGCGCCACGTCCATTGTGTTCTTGCGGCGCTGCTTCGCGTCAAACAGCGACGTCATCGAATGGTAATTCGCAATGAAATAGAACGCCTCGCCCTTCTCCTGAAGCTCGATGGCGGGCCGCATCATGCCAAAATAATTTCCCAGATGCAGTGCGCCGCTGGGCTGGATGCCTGACAAGATTCGCATGGGCAAATCTTAATAAGGAAAATATGAAAACAGGAAGCCCAGATTTTGCAGACTTTGTATTCCTGAATTCCTGCTTTCTTGATTCATTTTTGCAGCAAAGTTCCGTTTTTGACATTCCACCGGTGCAAATCCCTTCCCAGTTCGCGCGGCCGGTTCTCCCTGGTGGGCAGTCAGGCATTCGTTTCAATAAGACGCCAGAAAATCCGTGCCTCGGTATGATTTCACGTGCCCATCAAAGTACAGCGCGTTGCGAATGCCCCCATGGTTCGGTGTCTGCGCCACCAGCGTCCCCCAGCCATTGTAAAGTTCCATATCCACGTCGGAGACGGCAAAAATGTCGGAGACCGGTCCGTATTGGCGGAGCGAACTTAACTGAACACAGTTGGTGCCGAACGCTTCCTGACCGCCCTCGCCGGGATAGCCGAATGGATTGATGGTAAGATTCACCACTCCGTTACTATAGGGAAATGCGGTTACATAGGTGATGGAAGTCATTGCCATGGTGGGAGACGCAGACGAAAACGGACCGTAACCCGGGCAAAACAAGGTCTGAACATAATTGGACTGCGTGTCTGACATCTGACGGGGATCTTTTGCGCCGAGGTAACGGGCAAGATAATAGGCAAGTTCCGTGTTGAATCGGCCGGTCGTGGCTGTCGAATTGTAGTAATAACATTTTTGCCCGTGTTCACAAGGTCCGGGCAAAATGTCATTGTGATCGCCGGCATACAAGATAATGGCCGTCCCGTCTTGCTTCAGGTTGGAGATACATTGGATGGTGCGCGCCTTGCGCTTGGCGGCGGCCAGCGTCGGCAAAAGCAGCGCCGCCAAAACCGCGATGATGGCAATGACCACCAACAGTTCGATCAACGTGAAGGCCATCGAGTATGGTGAGCTCTGTTGTGGCGGTCTTTTCATAAAAGCAATCTCGATTGCTGTGTAACGGAATCGCTTCAGGGAACGGTTTCAAGGTAGGCTAATTACCATGACTGACAACAAAAATGTGGCTGATGGCCGGTTTTTTCAAGCCAGGCGGAAAATCACAATCTGAGACCTCTGCAAAACTCGTGGCGGTGACGCCCTCGTCACCGAAGACCTGTGTTTTTCGTTGTGATTTCTGTCACTTCCGCAAGCGACGAGGCGTCGCTTCCACCCTTTTGCAGAGGTCACAATCTGCGAGAAACCAACGTTCCAGCCTTTACTTCCCAGCGTTGCAAATCTTTCCCCAGTTCGCGCGGCCAATTTTCCTCGGTCGCGGTCATGAAGACCTGGCCGCTGGCCTTGTGTGCTTGTTCGAGCAACGGCACAAAACCGCTGCGGCGTTTTACGTCCAGCTCGCCCATCACATCGTCAATCAGCAGAATCGGCGGCGAACCGTGAAGGCCGGCAAGAAATTCCGCCTGCGCCATTTTCAACGCGATGGCCAGCGTGCGCTTCTGGCCTTCGCTGCCGAATTGGGCGGCGGATTTCTCGTGAAGCAACAATTGCAAATCGTCCCGATGCGGCCCGACCAGCGTGGAGCGGTAGCTCCGCTCGCGTGAACGCGATTGCGCCAGTTCCACGGTGAAATCCTTCTTCACGCTTGGCAGGTATTCAATGCGCAATTCCTCCGCGTCGTTGGAGATGCGCCGATACGCCAGCCGCGCCAACGGGGAAAACTTGGGCGCCAGTTCACGCCGGGCGTGAATGATTTCTTCGCCGAGCTTTACAAGTTCCTGCGAAAAACTGTCGAGCGCGGCCTCGTCAATTGCGCGCTGCTTGAGCAATGCGTTGCGCGCGCGGACGGCGCGCATATAACGTTGAAGCAGCGGCAAATAAATCGGATTCGTCTGGGCCAGCAACAAATCGAGAAAACGCCGGCGCGCTCGCGCCGCGCCTTTGACCAGTTGCAAATCTTCCGTGCAAAAGACCACCGTGCGCAATACCCCGAGATAATCGGTCAGTTTTTTTACCGGCTGGCCGTCCAACGCCAGTTTGCGCTCGCGCGCCGACCAGAACATTTTGATTTTGTGTTCACCCTGCCCCACCACATTGCCGCCGACGAAATATCCCTTCTGCCCGTGCCGAATCATCTGTGCGCCGCCGACACCGCGGAACGAACGCAGCGTAGCCATGAGATAAACCGCCTCGAGCACGTTCGTCTTGCCCTGCGCATTGTCGCCCAAAAGCAGATGAAAACCGGGCGTGAAATCGGTATCCAACCGCGCGTAATTGCGGAAGTCACGAAGTCGCAGATGGGCCAGGTGCACGCGGAGAAAATGAATGGGAAAAGAAATGGCGGCGAGTTTTTTCGGCAGGATCAGATGGCCGGCCGCAACTTCCTGATTTCTTTTAATCGCGTCCCGGCGTCCTTTTCGTGAGGTGCGATCTTCGCCGCTCCCCTGGGCAAAAACCGGTGGGACTTTTATCTGAGGCTTCGGAATTGGATCCGTTTGCTTTTTGACGGGCCGGGTGCAAATCCCCATCCGGGATGTCAATTGGAGATTGCTTAACAATATCAGATTTACTAGCGTCCGAGTGTTTTACACCTGATTGCGGAAAAAACCGAAATGACCAAAACCGGCAAAAAAATCGGCCTGGCGGTAGTCGGGTGTGGTTATTGGGGGCCGCATCTGATGCGTAATTTTTCGGATCAGCCGGACGGCGATCTGCGCTGGTTGGTGGATCAGGATCCGCAACGGCTCAAGCGTTGCGGGGAACGTTATCCGCAGGCGCGGACCACGACGGATTTGTCCGAAGCTTTCGCCGATCCGAACCTACAGGCGGTGGCGCTGGCCACGCCGGTGAGCACCCATTACCCGCTGGCCAAACGGTGTCTCATGGCGGGCAAGCATGTGCTGATTGAAAAGCCGATGGCGCAAAAGGTTTCCGAGTGCGAAGAGTTGATTGCCCTGGCGGACGAAAAGGGGCTGACGCTCATGGTGGATCACACGTTTATCTTCACCGGGGCGGTGCGGAAAATTCGCGAGTTGATCGCCGCCGGCGAGTTGGGGCGGATTTATTACTTCGATTCGGTGCGGGTTAATCTGGGATTATTCCAGCACGATGTGAACGTTATTTGGGATCTGGCACCACATGACTTGAGCATCATGGATTACGTTCTGCCGCAAAAGCCGACCGAAGTTTCCGCCCATGGTGCCTGCCATGTGGCGGGGAGCAACGTCGAAAACATCGCCTACCTCACTTTGAAATTCGATGACGCGACCCTCGCGCATTTTCATGTGAACTGGCTGGCCCCGGCAAAAATCCGGCGCATCATCATCGGCGGCAGCAAAAAAATGCTCGTTTATAACGACCTGAGTCCCGACGAGCGCATCAAGATTTATGACAAGGGACTCGTGCTGGAAGACGGGCCGTTGACCAATTCGCACCAGATTCTGGCGGGCTACCGCATCGGCGACCTTTACACGCCCAACATTGACTCGACCGAGGCATTGCGGCGCGTCGCCGGAGATTTTCTGGATTGCATCCGGGAACGTCGCACCCCGGGATCAGACGGATCGGCCGGATTGCGCATTGTCAATATCCTTGCCGCCGCGCAAGAAAGTCTGGCGGCAAACGGAAACTGGATCGCGTTATGAGCCATCACGAAATTGCCCCGAAAATGGTGCCCGGTCGGGTCGTGCAGGGATGTAATTTCGTCAACCGTTTCGGCAGGATCATGGGAGCAAGCCGCCGGGGCAAGCCGAACGCATTGTCGCCCGCGACGTGTCTGACGACAGCGCAGTTGCACGACGCCCGGATAAATGATGAAGCGATGAATCCATGAATCTCAACAACCAGAAAATTCTAGTGGCCGGGGGTGCCGGCTTCATTGGTTCGCATCTGGTTGAAAGCTTGATCGAGCGGGGACTGACGGTCGTGGTGCTGGACAATTTCCGAAACGGCAGCCGCGCCAATCTGGCCACGGTCGCCGGGTCGCCGCAGTTGGAAATTATTCAGGGCGACATTACGGACGCCGCGACGTGTCGGCGCGTGTCCGGGGACATCGGCGTGGTTTTCCACCTGGCTTGTTTGGGGGTGCGGCATTCACTGCACAATCCGCTGGAGAATCATCAGGTCAATGCGCTGGGAACCCTGAATATGCTCGAGGCCGCCCGCGCCGCGAAGGTCCAACGGTTCGTGTATGTGTCCACCTCGGAAGTCTACGGCCGGGCGGCGGATTTTCCAATTCGTGAAACCACGGCCACCTGGCCATTGACCGTTTACGGCGGCAGCAAACTGGCGGGCGAACATTATGCGCGCGCCTATTTTGAATGTTTCAAGCTGCCGACGGTGTGCGTGCGGCCCTTCAACAATTATGGACCGCGCTCGCATTTTGCCGGTGACACGGGAGAAGTGATTCCGCGTTTCATGCTGCGCGCGCTGTCAGGCCTTCCGCCGGTGATTTTCGGGAATGGGTCGCACAGCCGCGATTTTTTATTTGTCCGGGACTGCGTGGAGACCCTGGCAAAGATTGCCGAATGTGACGCCCTGGTGGGCGGGCAGGTCAATCTGGGTTATGGCGAGGAAACCCGCGTGGACGAACTGGCAAAATTGGTGCTCGAAATCATGGAGCGTGCGGATTTGAAACCCGTTTATGAAGTGGATCGCCCGGCGGATATTCCCCGGCTGTGGGTGGACACCGCTAAATTAAGATCCGCCATCAGGTTCAAACCGCGCACCAGTTTGCGCGACGGGTTGCGGCTGACCCTGGATCATTTCCGCAAACTTCACCAGGCCAACCCGCGCTGCCTGGAACAGATGACCGCGCGCAACTGGGAGGTGTGAGATGCGAACCATCCCGCTGGCCAAACCGGAACTGGGCGAAGCGGAAATTGCGCTCGTCACGGAGACCATCCGCAGCGGCTGGATCACCCAGGGCCCGCGCGTGGCAGAATTTGAAAGCGCCTTTGCCCGGACGGTGGGCGCCCGTCACGCCATCGCCGTTTCCTCCTGCACCACGGCGTTGCATCTCGCCTTGAAAATACTGGGGGTCGGTCAGGGCGATGAGGTGATTCTGGCGTCGCATAGTTTCATCGCCTCGGCCAACGCGGTCCGTTATTGCGGGGCGAAACCGGTGTTTGTGGATATCGATCCACAGACTTTGAACATGGCTCCCGGGAAGATCCCTGAAGCCATCACCTCCCACACCCGGGCCATCATGGTGATCCACCAGGTGGGCCGGCCGTCCGACCTAGAAGCCATCGGTTCCATTGCGAAAAGACGCGGCCTGCCATTGCTCGAAGACGCGGCCTGCGCCATCGGCAGTGAATATCGCGGACAACCGGTCGGTTCCAACCGTTATTCCTCGCTGGTTTGTTTCAGCTTTCATCCGCGAAAAATCATCAGCACGGGCGATGGCGGAATGATCACGACGGATAATGACGAATGGAACATGCGGTTGCGGCGGTTGCGGCAGCACGGCATGTCGGTCAACGACCTGCAACGTCATCAGGCCGCCACCGTCGTGACCGAAGAGTATTTGGAACTGGGGTATAATTACCGGCTGACCGACGTTCAAGCGGCGCTGGGGCTGGCGCAACTCCAGCGTCTGGCGGGAATCATTCAGCGCCGGCGGGCGCTGGCTGCACGCTATGACCTCGAACTGGCGCGCCTCGAAAAACTTGAACTGTTCCGCGAGCCCGAAGAAGCCCGCTGGAACCAGCAGACCTATTTGGTGCGGCTGCGGGATGCCACTGCGAGCACACGCGATCGGCTCATGCAAAAACTGCTGGACGCCGGCATTGCTACGCGACGCGGCATCATGTCCATTCATCGCGAGCCTTGTTATGTAAACCAATACGGCGCCCGGCATTTTCCTGAAAGTGAACGCGCCAGCGACCAATGCCTTTGCCTGCCCCTTTATCCGCAGATGACGGCGGAAGATCAGAATTATGTTTTGGAACAGTTGCAACGCGTGACGGCATGAAATTTTTTTCATTTCTTGAATCCAACGCTGCCGCTTATGAATTTGTGCAGCGCATGGTAAGTTTCAACTTCCGGGCATTTTTGCGGGAATTGTGCGCCGAACATTTTTTCCAGCCCGGCTTAAGCTACCTGGACGTGGGCTGCGGGACGGGGTTTCTTCGCGATCATTTGCGCCACGCCGATTATCTCGGGGTGGACATCAACCCGACTTACATCACCGCTGCCCGTCGCAAACGCGGCGAATGCTTTCAGATTGGCAATGCCCTGGAGATCGGGAACCTGTCCCGGCAATTCGACCGGGTTATTGCCATCGGGCTTTTGCACCACCTTGATGATGGACAGGTGCGGACCGTGCTGGCAGGCGCCCGCCGGCGGCTTCAGCCCGGTGGCGAGATTTTCATCATTGATGCCCTTTGGCCGCCGGATCATAATCGCATCGGTCGGATTCTGCGGGGTTCGGACAACGGTGCCTATGTGCGTACGCTGGCCGAATGGGAAAAACTTTTTGCGGTGGAACTGAAACTCCATGCGCTGCGGCCTTTCGCGCAATGGCCGTTTGACTATGTTTTTCTTCGTACGGCCGGGCTGGGTGCCCCGCCGGAGTCTCCGGCGGAAACCGCCCGGTAAATTCAATGAACCCTACTAATGCCACGCCGTTGCCCCCGAATAAATACAATCCCTTTGCCTGGATCGTTGGTGAACCGGAGATTGGGGAAGGCTGCTGGATCGGCGCCTTCACGCTGATTGACGGATTGGGCGGCTTGAAGATCGGACGCAACTGCGACATCAGTTCCGGCGTGAAAATCATTTCCCATTCAACCGTGCGGCGCTGCCTGACCGAACGCGTTCACGCGGTGGTTGACAAGCGGCCCACGGAAATCGGTGACCACGTTTTCATTGGATCCAATGCGGTGGTGCTGATGGGCGCGAAGGTCGGCCATCACAGCATCATCGGCGCCGGCGCCGTGGTGCTGGAGGGCATGGAAATCCCGCCCTACTCGCTGGTCGCCGGCGTGCCGGCGCGCATCGTCCGGTCGGTGAAAGACGAAATCGGAACCTGGAAACAGAACCCAAGGGCAGGTGCATCATGAATAAACTGTCACTGGTCATCGCGGCTTACAACGAGGAGTTGAGCCTCCCGAAAATTTTTGAACGCATCGTCGGCGTTGATTGGCACCGTTTCGACGTGGAAATTGAAATGATCTTTGTCGATGACCATTCCCGTGACGGCACGTTACCGGTTTTGCGCGGACTGGCCGCCAGGGATCACCGCGTAAAATGGCTCCGGCTTTCCCGCAATTTCGGCAGCCACAAGGCCTTTACCGCCGGCCTGGAATACGCCACGGGCGACGCCGCGGCCATTCTGGCCGCCGATTTGCAGGACCCGCCGGAGTGTGTGCCCTCCATGATCGAAAAATGGCACGCTGGGGCAAAAGTGGTCTGGGCGGTGCGCGGTGAGCGCGCCGGGGAAAGCCGGTTCAACCAGTTTTCCGCCCGGCTCTATTACCAGTTGATGCGCCGCTACGCGATCGCGGACCTGCCGCAAACCGGCGCTGATTTTCTGCTCATGGACCGCGTCGTGATGGATGCGCTGCGCGCGGCGCCGGAACGAAACACCTCATTGCTGGCGTTGATTCAGTGGATGGGTTTCGAACAGGCGCAAATCGTTTACACCAAGGAAGCGCGGCAGACTGGCGTTTCCAAGTGGACTTTTTTCCAGCGCATCAAACTGGCGGTGGATTCCTTTGTAAGTTTTTCCTACATGCCAATCCGCCTGATGTCGTTGCTGGGATTTTGTTCGGCGGCGCTGGGATTTCTCTATGCGTTTTTTTTGGTGGTGCGCCGCCTCCTCTACCAGGCCCCGATCGAAGGCTGGACTTCGCTGATCTGTGTGGTGCTCATCCTGTCGGGCGTGCAGCTTATCATGCTGGGCGTGCTGGGCGAATATCTTTGGCGCACATTCGATGAAAGCCGTCGCCGGCCGCGCTTTCTCATTGAAGAAAGTCACGGTATTGACCGCCGGGCCATTACGTGAGCGAAATGAATCCGCGGAATTGATCCTCCGGGACGGGCCGGGTCATTCCGCGCCCGGCTTGTAGCCCAAGAACCGAACCAGGGAGAGTTCCTCGAACTGGCTGACCGTCCCAGTCGCAGGAATTTTCTGAACCTGTTTTTGCCGTGCCTCGTCCAGCAGGTGCAGCGCCACTTGCGTGTTCCAGCAGTAAAAGTACGACCCCAACCACCATTGGGTCGGCAGCCCCGGTGGCGGTGGGGGGGGCATCGGTGGCAACTGCTCCGGACGCACGACCGGGATGCTTCCCACCAACCAGACACTGTTGCCGCGGCGCAAGGTGCTGGTTATCTTCTGCAACACGGGAGCCATTGCCTCCGGTTGGTTCATTGTTTCGATCATCAGGTCGCTGCGATGCACCTTGTGCGAGTCAATCGGCGGCACGGTCATCCAATGAGTTTGGCCGCGGTAATACCGGTCGAAGGTGATTCCCTCCCACACGTCTTCTACCACGATAAGATCCCCGGCCGTTGCCTTCTGGCCGAGAACGGCGGCAATCAGGTCCACATTGCTCCGCCGGGTATGCGCTTCCGCCCACGCTGACTTTGATCCCCAGATCATCACGACCACCATGAACCCGATGCGGAACAGTCCCCAGGGATGCAACGCGGGCCAATTCGCGCTCAATATTCCGTCGAGCGAAATGGCGCAAAGGCCGAGGGCTTCGATGTAATACCACGGTTGCATGAACGAGTGCAGCTTCAGCAGAAAAGCGAAACATCCCGCGATTCCCAAAAGCATGCTCATCCCACAGAACAATGCCAGGTCGGTGCGAATCCGGGCTGTGGTCGCCACGGCAGTCTCCGGGTTCCGTAACGGACGCCCGCGTGACCATTGCATGACTATGGCCACAACCGATCCGCCCAACAGCAACTCAACCCAGATTTCAACCCAGAACCAGGCTTGGGGGCCGCTGGCACCGCCGGGGCTGGCACTACTCTGGGCCGCCAGGGCATTGCAGAGTCCATACCAGACGGTTGAGGCATTGAAAAACGGTTCCCGGATGAGCGGTAAGTAAGCCGCACCCCGGTGGATGATAGGCAGGTACACTGCCAGAGACGCGCCCGACACGACCCCAATCCCCGCCAGCACCCACAGTGTTTTCCACTGTCGCCGCCGGAGCGTCACCACCGCCCCGCCAGCCAGCATCGCGCACAGAAATGTCACGTCAAAATAGATGCAATGCGCGAACAGAAGGCAGACGAGACCGGCCCCCAGAATCCGCGGCCTTGAGGGGAACTCCACCATTCGCCAGATCATTCCGAAACTGAGCACCAGCAGGCAACTCGCCAAACCATAAGCCCGATTTGCCCCCACGATAAAGATGAACGCGGGTAGACTGCCTAGCAGTGCGATGCTCAGGATCGGCGCGCGCGCCCCCAGCCAGTGCGAACATAACCACAACAAAGCGAGGAAGAGAAAACCTACACCCAGGCCCAGGATGCGGATGGTCAAGTCACTGTTCACCAGGCCGAGAAAGCCACATCCGCGCAGCAGCAGCGGCCAGAGGGGTGGAAACGATTCAAAAGGCAGGTTGTGCCAGAGCTCCTTCAGGGAAGGCATCTGCGCCATGTTGATGGTGTTGGTTTCATCGCGCCACAAAGGTCCCGCATGCATCGCCGTGAGGACCAGCAGGATCGCCGAGAACGCGGTGCCGATGAGCGCCGCGGCAGCTTCTGCCCCGGGTTTTGGTAGTCGCTTCAACGACATGTTTTGAAATTGGCGGCCTGAGCCGGCCCGTTAGTGGGTTCGAAACGGAAGCGTTTTTAATGCCACACTCGAACCTCGCTACGCAGAAAGTGCCCGTCCGCGTTATGCAGAGCAACGCCGAATTTCAAATCGCCAGCAGCAGCTTTTTGATTTCCTTCAACCGCGCCTTGGCGTCCTTCTTGGTCAAGCGCGGGAATTTGCCGCCGAGCGTGATGAAATCGCCCTGGCATGTCAGCATCAATTTTTCGTCCTTCACTTCAATGACCCTCACGGCTTTTTCACTGGCGAGAATTTTCAATTCGGCGATGAGCAACAGCAATTCCACCGGCGGTGGCAGCGGGCCGAAACGGTCGCGCAATTCCTTCTGCAAGGCGTCGAGCGCGGGTTTATCAGTGGCTTGTGCGACTTTGCGGTAGATTTCAATGCGATGCTGCGGCTCGGTGACGTAATTGTGAGGGAGCGAAGCTTGGTGGGGCGAGCGTACCCGCGAGCCGGCTCGCAAATCGGACGACGGCTCGTCAGTAGCCTCGCCCCACCGTCCTTCAGTTTGGGATGGCGGCACGCCGTTCCTTCCAGTCGCATCTATGAAATCCAGCTTCACGCTCACTTCCACACGCGACTTTACTTTCTCCCCTTTCAGTGACGAGACACTTTGCTTGAGCAACTGGCAGTAGAGTTCAAAGCCGACGGCCGTGATGTGGCCGCTTTGTTCCGCGCCGAGCAGATTGCCAGCACCACGGATTTCGAGGTCGCGCATGGCGATTTTGAAGCCGCTGCCAAGCGTCGAGTATTGGCGGATGGCGCCGATGCGTTTGCGCACGTCGGTCAATAATTGCGTGTGGCGCGGCAACAACAGGTAAGCGTAGGCCTGATGCTTGTAACGCCCGACCCGGCCACGAAGCTGGTAGAGGTCGCTCAAACCAAACCGGTCGGCGCGGTCAATGATGATGGTGTTCGCGTTCGGAATATCGAGTCCACTCTCAATGATGGTGGTCGAAAGCAAAACGTCCGCCTCGCCGTTGACGAATTTTGCCATCGCCTCTTCCAGTTCGTCCGAATCCATTTGTCCGTGCCCGACGACGATGCGCGCCTGCGGCACGAGTGATTGCAATTTTGAACACATCGTTTCAATGCTCATCACGCGGTTGTGCAGGAAGAAAACCTGTCCGCCGCGATTCAGTTCGCGCCGGATGGCGTCGCGGATGACGCGTTCGTCGTATTGCGTGGCGATGGTCTCGACGGGCAGCCGGTCGTGCGGCGGCGTCTGGATGGTGCTCATGTCGCGCGCGCCGGTCAGCGCGAGGTAAAGCGTGCGCGGAATCGGCGTGGCACTCAACGTCAGCACGTCCACCAACGTCCGCAGGCGTTTGAATTTTTCCTTGTGCAACACGCCAAACCGTTGTTCCTCATCAATGACGACGAGGCCAAGTTCCTTGAACGCAATGTCGTTTTGAATCAGCCGGTGCGTGCCGATGACAATGTCCACCGAGCCGTTTGCCAAATCCTTCACGACAAGTTGTTGCTCGCGCCGCGTGCGGAAACGCGAAAGCAATTCGATGCGCACCGGATAATCCGCCATGCGCTCGCGGAAGACGTTGAAATGCTGCTGCGCCAGCACGGTTGTCGGCACGAGCACGGCGACTTGTTTGCCATCCATCACGGCCTTGAACGCAGCGCGGATGGCGACCTCGGTCTTGCCAAAGCCGACATCGCCGCAAATCAGGCGGTCCATCGGTTTGGGCTTTTCCAAATCAGACTTGGTTTCCTCAATCGCGCGAAGCTGGTCCGGAGTTTCTTCAAAAATAAACGCGCTTTCAAATTCGCGCTGCCAAGGCGTGTCGGGCTTAAAGGCGTGGCCGGGCTGCGTTTCGCGCGCAGCTTGAATGCGCAGCAGTTCGGCGGCGACATCGCGCACGGCGCGTTCGGCCTGTTCTTTCGTTTTGTGCCAGCGCGTGCCGCCGAGGGTGTTGAGCGGCGGATACGCCCTGCCCGCGCCAACATATTTACTGACGAGATGCGCCTCGCTGACGGGCACGTAAAGTTTCGGCGGTTCGTCGCCGGAATTAACGGGCGCGTATTCGATCACCAAACATTCCGTGCCGGTGGAGAGTTGAGAGTTGGTGGTTGAGGTATGCCGGCTGCTGGTCGCCGGGAGATTTTTTAGGCCGAGAAATTTTCCGATTCCGTATTGCAAATGGACGACGAGGTCGCCTTCCTCCAAATCCGTGAAATCAATATCGAGGGCGGAACGGATGGCGAGCGCGGGCGGTGATTTGAGCCGGCGCGGGCGTTGGATTTTGTATCGCCCGAAAATCTCGGCGTCGGTGACGACAACGAATTTCGCTTTGTCGCTAACAAAGCCGCGAGCAAGCGAGCCTATTCGCGTCCGGGGTTTCGTTGCGTGAGCATCGTTCCCCGGACCCGAAACGCCAGAACCCGGACCCAATTCACTCCAAATTTCCTCAAACCGTTCGCGCTCTCCGTCGTTGTTACAGAAAATGTAAACGGCGTAGTCCTGCCTCAGCCAACGGTGGATTTGCTGGAAAAATTCGCGGCGCTGCATTTCGGCGATTTGCGGTTCCGGCGCACGTTCGGCCAGCGGACGGAAGGCATCGAGACTCTGAAAATGCGGAGTGCGGAGTGCGGAGTGCGGAACAGCTTCACCAGTTTCACTGTTTTCAATCAGTTCAACCGAAGTGAAACCATGCCGGTTCAGTTCTCCGAGGAAATCCGGCCAAGAAATGAAAAACGGATCGCCCGGCGGAACCTGCGCAGCATATTCGTCAGCACGCAAAGCGAGTTGCTCCGGTTCGCAGAGCAGGAAGATGGTTTCGCGCGGAAGGTGGTCGAGCAAGGTCGCCAACCCGGAATCTTTGGACTTCAAAATGCCGAGTTCGCCGGCTGGCGGAATGATGATTTCCAAAATCTCCGCGCGCGAAATTTGGGTGAGAGGGTCGAAGGAACGGAGCGATTCCAATTCGTCGCCAAAGAATTCCAGCCGCGCCGGCCACGGGCTGGTCAGCGGCCAGACGTCCAGGATACCGCCGCGCAATGCGATTTCACCTTTTTGGGTGACTTGGGCTTCCGGCTGGTAACCCTGTTCTTCGAGCCATTCGATTAAATCGAGTGGATTGATTTTATCAGCACGTTGCAGCCGGCGCATGCGTTTTTGAATTTCATCGGGTGGGAAAGTTTTTTGGAGCAAGGCGGTGACGCTGGTCACGATAAGTTTTGAGTTGTCAGCCAAGGCAACAAGAGTTTGGAGGCGGTCGCTGATGGTGTCGGCGTGCGGCAGTTTGCCTTCGTGCGGCAGAACTTCCCAGGCTGGATAAAAAAATGGCCGGTGGTCGAAGGTCGAGGATCGAAAGCCGGTGTGATTCGGCGGGTTTTGCCCCCGCCCCTCGTCTCTCGTCTCTCGACAAACGGACAGCCACGTTTCGATGTCCTGCTGGAAGCTTTCCTGCGTTTTCAGGTCCGGCGCGACGATGACGAACGGCCGCTGCGGGAACATTTTTTGAAGCAAAACCGCCAGAAACGGCTGCGCCGCCTGGCAGACTCCTGGAATCGGCAACACTCCGCCATGCTCCAGTCGCCGCGCCAGGGATTGCACGGCGGGAGCCTCCAGAATGTCAGCGAACAAATTGCTTGCCGCCGACGCTGTCGCGTTTTGCGCCAAGCAAGGGAAAAGTTGCAGCGGAAAACGGAAACGTCAAGCCAGAGGTGGCAATCTAGGGCAAGTTGGTTTGTGTCGAAGAGCGCCAGCCACTGGTGCGAATTAACGCCATATCTTCCATGGGATTGACAAAATTATTTGAGGAGTTGATTAGAGGTAGGGCATTGGTGATGTGACGCATGAGGAAATAACTGAGTTGGGCACCCCAGGCATCTGAATAGGGCTGATCAGCCCAGCCCTGCGGACCATAAGGAGCTGGAGGCAGAACCACCGGAGGCGTTCCCGATTGAGGCGTTGGAATTTGTCCAACGAGCCATACCCGATGACCGGAGGAGAGGGTGCTTTTTACCTTTTTCAGAACCGGGTCGATGGGGTTGGCCATTTGAAGTTCCGTCTTGAGCAGATCATAACGGTAGAACCGGTAATCCGTGAGCGGAGGGAGCGTTGTCCATGGTGCGTCTCCCCGGTAATCATGGGCGAACGTAATTCCATAATACCACGGGTGGACGATAATGAGGTCGTTGGAGCCGGCCTCTTGCGAGACCAGCGCGGCAATCAAATCACCATTGGTCTGCCGCCATTTTAAACTGGAAAATGCCGAGGAAAATGCAAGCGAACCGGTGATAACCACCACAACCAGCACCACGAGATGCGCCACTCGATGAATCCGTGGCAAAATAGCGTCGCAACAAACCACGGTGAAACCCATTGCCGGAATGTAATACCAACTTTGAGTGGGCAAATCCGCCAATTTAATGAAAATTCCAAAAGCGATTAATCCGATAACCAGAGCAATACTGGCGAACAAAAGCAAATCCTGCCGGCTATCGGTTTCTTTTCGCGGGATGTTTGTCAGAACGCAGCCCACACCAAACAGGGCTGCGGTAACGGGAAGAACCAACCAGACGCCTGCCAGAATTCCAGTTGCCTCGGCAATCCGGTTAAGAAAAATCGCCCAACCAATGCCCGTTTTATTGACAATCCACCAGCTTTGCGCGTGATAGATGGGAGAAATGTAGGGCAGCAAGGAAAACGCCGCTGCCGCCCCGATGCTTAAAACGCCAAGGGCACTGCGTTGCTGGCTTCTGCGGAGACAGACAGCCGCGCCCGCGATGCAAATCGCCAGCAAAAAAAAAGCATTTTGATAAAGCACCTGCACACTGAACACCGCAGCCATCCCGGCCATTAAACCGCGCCGTGTATTCGGCGCTTCCACAAAGCGCCAAATCAGTACCATCGTCAGCAAAATGCACGCAGTCCCCAAGCCGTACGCGCGGAGCGAATCGCCATATCGAACCATCGTAAAATTCAATCCTGCGAGCGCCATCGAAAGCAGCGGCAATCCTTTGCCCATCATCCGGCTGGCAACCCAAAACGACGCCAGTAGCAATAATCCGCAACCCAATCCTAAAATTCGCAAACCGGCATCCGTGGCGCCGAGTCCCGACATTGACCAGAACCGTACGAGAACCGGGAAGACAATGGGACAATTATCATGTGGCAACGCTTGCCAAACTTGGCCGAGCGCTGGCAACCGGGAAATATTGGCAATGGCCACCTCATCTCGCCAAAGGCTACCCGCGTGAAATAGAAAAAAGAAATGCAGCCAGACAGCAGCCAAGCTGATCAACACGGCGATAATCCAATCCGGATGGCTAAGTTTTTTGAGGGTCATTCAGGGAAATGGGGGTTGACTGGAGACCTAGAATGTTTTCGCTGGTAAATCAGAATAGCGCTGCCCTCCGGAGCCGGTGTGATGGGAAAATTGTGGATAAAGTTGTAATTCGTCCGGTAGGAATCCCACCAGTCAAAGATTTCATAGTCCGATTCCGGCTGGCTGATCCACGAGTCGTTGAACGTGATGACCACTACATATTCCGGTTGAGCCAATACCATTTCGCGGATCATTTCCTTCTGCATTCGGCGGGCAAACGGTTGCGGTTCCATCAATGCATACGTATAGATGTAACCAGTCGCCGAACGCCGGTGCGAAAGAAAATAAATCTCCGGTTCCGACCCCAGCACCGCCACCCTTGCGTCCGGCGGCGTGTTGGTTCGGATGAACTTGGCGGCGGCTTCAGCCTGTGAGAACAGGTCAAAGCCATAAATCGCGGCACTGGCCTGTGCTGGTTTTAATTCAAACCACACCTGCCGGTTGAAGAAAACACTTGCCGCCAGCATCAGCACGTAAACCACGCCGGGCCATGTTTTCCAGGAAGCCGCGAAACTGGTGATGTCCGGGTAAATCAATTTCGCACCGCTGACGCAACACCCGACGAGAAACGCGACCGCCGACAAGGTCAGGAGAAAATAATGCGGTCGGAAATAAAAGCCGGGGCAAGTGGCCAGGAATGATGCCACGGCAAAACCAATCAAGGCAAACCGCGATTCCCGCAGGCGCTGGTCCAGCCAGAGCACCCGCAACCCGATAAGGGCTGCAATCCACAGCAGCACATTTCCGCCGACCGCCTTGGAAAATCCTGTGAAAAATTTCATCGGGGCATCGGCCAGTGGAACAATGGACACATATTGCCGCGCGTAACTGATTGTCCAGAACCAGAACCGGTCGAGAACTCCGGCATGCCAAAGCACCAGACAAGTCAACCCCAACGGCAGGACTGCACCCAGGCAATAGACCATGATGAGCGGCAATTTCCCGGCCCAAAAAATTCCCGGTCGGTGAGTGCTGGTTGCCGCCAGAAAGATCAGCCCCCACAAGCAGAAAAAGATTCCGTGCTGTATCATCAGCAGCGACGTGCCCAGCATGAGGCCGCCGGCAATCGCGCGCGGCCAATGGGCAATCTGACGAACCGGCAGCAGGCAGCCCAGACCCGCTGTGGCGAACAAGGCCGCGAAGTGCGCGGCGTGCCCTTCCAATCCCAGGATGCCCGGCGACGCGGCCATGACGGCGTAGGCACTCGCGGCCACGAGACCGGCAATTTCGTCGAGCAACTGCCGCCCCAGCCAGTAAAGCATTCCGGCGGTCAACGCCGTCACACACAGCACACCGAGATGAATTCCGGCTGGCGTCTGTCCGAACACGGCCATAATGGCCGCGTAGGCCGCATATGTGCCGGGAAATTTCATATTGTAGGCAAGTTGATAGGGGGGAATGCCCTGCAACATGAGCTGCCCGGCATAGGCGTATTCACCTTCATCACGTTCCAGGGGGAGGCTCAACAACCGGAGCCGGACAACGGCAACGAGAACCAGCGCCACCACCGTGAACCACCGAGTCCAATGCCGATGGAAAAGTTGATGACGTTCAGCCGGTACCGCGAATGGTTGCGTCATGCGCGGCAATTGAACAAATCAGCCGGACGGGAACAAGTGAATTTGCCGCCGATCCGGTTTTAAAATCTGGGGCGGTATTCCCTCCGTTTCTGTTTGACCTGGTTTCCGGCAACCGCGCAAGCTTCCAGCGCATGAGCGAAAACATCATCGCCCCGAATCCGTGGATGATTCTGCCATTCGTAGTCTTGCTGGGTGCCATTGCCGTGGCCCCGTTGCTCGCCCCGGATTGGTGGTTGCGGCATTATGCCAAAGCCGCGCTGGGCCTCGGCGCCGTCACATTGGGCTATTACCTTTTGGTCTTGCAGAACCCGCACCGCGTACTGCACGTGGCGCACGATTACGTTTCCTTCATCTCACTGGTCGGCTCGTTGTTTGTGGTTTCCGGCGGCATTCACATCAATGTAAAAGGTGAGGCAACCCCGCTGACCAACGTGGTGTTTTTGTTCATCGGCGCGGTTCTGGCAAACTTTCTGGGCACAACCGGCGCGGCCATGCTCTTGATTCGCCCGTGGATACGGATGAACAAATATCGCGTCACAGCGCATCACATTGTTTTTTTTATTTTTATCGTCGCGAACGTGGGCGGCTGTCTAACGCCCATTGGCGATCCGCCGTTGTTTCTGGGTTATTTGCAAGGCATTCCGTTTTGGTGGGTGGCGGAACATTGCTGGACGATGTGGCTGATGGGCGTGGGAATTTTGCTGGGTGTTTTTTACGTCCTGGACCGTTTGAATTTCACGCGCGCGCCCAAGGAGGTTCGCAAGGAAGAAACCGCACACGAAACCTGGAAATTCGACGGGCTGGCCAATCTGTTTTTTTTGGCCGCAATCCTGGGCGCGGTGTTCATCAACCGGCCGGTTTTTCTACGCGAAGGCATCATGCTGGCCGCCGCACTGGGTTCCTATTTTACCACCGCCAAATCCGTGCATGAGGCAAATCATTACCACTTCCATCCGATTCAGGAGGTGGCCATTTTGTTCATCGGCATTTTTTGTACGATGATTCCCGCGCTCGACTGGCTTGATTTAAACGCCCGCGGATTGCTGGGCGCTCATCCGGCATCGGGAGTTTTCTATTTCGGAACCGGAATCTTGTCCAGCGTGCTGGACAATGCGCCGACGTATCTCAGTTTCTTAAGTGCGCTCTTTGGCGCGACCGGCGCCAGGCACATGGGCGAGTTGTTAAGCGGGGATCCGTTAAATTTGATCGCCATCAGCGTCGGCGCGGTTTTTTTTGGCGCGGCGACTTACATCGGCAATGGGCCGAATTTCATGGTAAAGGCCATCGCCGACCACGCCAAAGTCCACATGCCGACGTTTCCGGGATATATCTGGAAATTCGCCTTGCCATTCCTGCTGCCGACGCTGTTGGTGATATGGCTGATTTTCTTCCGCGGATGATTTGAAACATTTTCTTTGCGCACAACGTTCGTTTGCGGAAAAATACGGACTGTTCCGTTTAACATTGGAGTGCGAACACTCTACAATATTCTGTTCACGATTTTTTTCGTGTTGAGCGCGCCGTATTACTTCCTGCGGATGTGGCGGCGCGGGAATTGGCTGACCGGCTTTCGCGAACGGTTTGGCTATTACAACCGGAACCTCAAACAGGCGCTCACCAACCGCCAGGTGCTCTGGCTTCATGCCGTCAGCGTCGGCGAAGTCAATCTTTGCACCCAACTCATCCGCGCTCTTGAGCCGCGCGTGCCCAACATCAAGATCGTGGTTTCAACAACAACTACGACCGGCATGGCGGAATTGCGCCGCCATTTGCCGGCGCACGTCAGCAAGATTTACTATCCCATTGACCGGCGGAAATGCGTCATCCGTGCCTTCGACACCATCAATCCCGAAGCCATTGTTTTGTTTGAAGCGGAAATCTGGCCGAACTTCCTGTGGCGCGCGGGCGACCTCCGTGTTCCCTTGTTTCTGGCCAACGCCCGGCTTTCCAACCGTTCCTATCGCGGTTACCGGCGATTGAGATTTTTGTTCCGTTCGCTCTTCGCTTCGTTTACCGGTGTCAGCGCACAAAACGAGGCCGATGCCGAACGTTTGCGAAAAATTGGCTGCCGGCCTGAAACCATTCGCGTCGTTGGCAGCTTGAAATATGACGCGGCCAAGCTGGACGGCCCCCGCCGACTGGATGTGTCGGCCTTGTTGCAACAAATTGGCGTGCCGGCGGATGCGCCCATCCTGTTGGGCGGCAGCACTCACGCAGGCGAGGAGATTGCACTGGCGGACATCGCGAAACGGTTGCGTATATTGTTTCCAAAACTTTTTCTCGTGCTGGTGCCCCGGCATTTTGAGCGATGCCGGGAGGTGGGACGGCAATTGCGTGAACGGGACGTTAAATTTATTTATCGCAACGAAGTCCTTGCCAGTACGCAACTTCGCGAGGGGCAGGTCGCGTGTTTGCTGGTCAACACAACTGGCGAGTTGCGATTTTTCTATGAACGTGCGACAATAGTATTCGTGGGCAAAAGTCTGACGGCTGCTGGCGGGCAAAATCCGATTGAGCCGGGGGCGGCGGGCAAGGCCATGGTGTTTGGTCCGAACATGCAAAATTTCACGGATATAGCACATAATTTTGTCGCTCAAACCGGGGCGATTCAGGTCAATAGCGTGGCAGCATTGGAAATCACGGTCGGTGAATTACTCGCGGATGAAAAGCGGCGCGAGGAACTGGGACATAACGCGCTCCGGGTCGTTCGTGAAAATCTGGGAGCAGTCGGGCGAACGGTAAATATGATTCTTGATAATCTGAAGGATCGCGGGATTTACATTGTGCCGGAAAAATAATTTGCCATTTTGCCATGAAGTTTCCCCGCTTGACGAAACGGAAAGGGCTTTCCCATAATTATGACCGCTTTCGGTCTCTGTACTGGAGTTGAGCGCGTATGTCGAAATCGAAGTTTCGTAAAGCCGAGGCGAAGTCTGTCCTGAAAGATAGAGCCCCCGCCTCCACCCTGTCCACACGACCTCGTCTGGATTCGGCCACGGACAGGTCGCAGAACGGCGTCCGGCCAATCTCGCCGGCGGCCAGTCTTTCAGAAATCATCAAGGAACTCATCCGGCTGGCGCAGGAGCAGGGACATTTGACTTATGATGACATCAGCGACGCGTTGCCGGACAATGTGACCGAGCCGGATTTGGACGAGGTTTTTGGCAAATTACGGAGCTTGGAAATCGAGATCGTGGACCAAGCGGAGGTGGATCGCGTCAAAACCACCGAGGCGGAAGAGGGGGAGAGCACCACCCGGCTGGATGCGCTCGATGATCCGGTGAGGATGTATCTCAAGCAAATGGGACAGGTGGCCTTGTTGACGCGACAACAGGAGGTCGAGATTTCCAAGCGGATTGAAGCAGCGGAAAACGAAGTCCGCAAAATCATTTACAGCCTTGGATTTGCCGGCAAGGAACATATCGCGCTGGCGGAAAAACTCGTGGTTGAACCGCCGCGCGAGCGTTTTGACCGCGTTATTCTTGACCATGAGGTGGACAACCGCATCGCGCACCTTCGCATATTGCACAAACTCATCGCGCGCGTTCATGAAATTGATCAGGCGGTGGATCACAAATACAACACATGGCGGAATGCCCGAACTGCGGTTCAGCGCCGCCGCACCCAGACGGCGTTCCGGCGCCTGAACCAGAAATTACAGATCCTGTTTCCCAAGTTTTCTTACAAATACAAAGTCATCGAAGAAATGGCGCTGGTCGCCGAAAACATTTACGACCGGTTTCAGTACAGCCTGCACGCCCTGGCGGAGGCGGAAGCACAGCGCGAATCCATCGCGCAACAGCATCTCGTGGAAGCCGAACGGCAGAAAATCAAGGCGCTGGAGGAGTTTGTGCGGATGCCGCATGAGGATTATCTAAAGGTTTTCGACCGCCTGCGCGAGTTTTCCGCCAAGGCGCTTCAGGCCAAGACCGAGATGGTCGAAGCCAATCTACGCCTGGTGATTTCCATTGCCAAAAAATACACAAACCGCGGACTATCATTTCTGGATTTGATTCAGGAAGGCAACATCGGTTTGATGAAGGCCGTCGAAAGGTTTGAATACCGCCGCGGGTACAAATTTTCCACCTATGCGACCTGGTGGATCCGCCAGGCCGTCACGCGCAGCATTGCCGATCAGGCGCGCACCATCCGCATCCCGGTGCATATGATCGAAATCATCAACAAACTGATGCAGTCGCAAAAGCGCATGCTACAGGAGCTTGGCCGCGAACCAACGCCGGAGGAGATTGCCGAAGACATGCGAATCCCCGTGGAACGGGTTCGTGCGGTTTTGAAAATGTCGCAGCAACCCATTTCCCTACAATCACCGGTCGGTGACACCGAGGACGCCAATTTCGGCGATTTCATTGAGGACAAAAGCGCCGACAATCCGCTCGACATGACCAGCTTCAGTCTGCTGAGAGACCGGCTGGGCGACGTGCTATGCAGTCTGACCGAGCGCGAACGGCGGGTGTTGGAATTGCGTTTCGGCCTCAGCGATGGCTGTGCGCGCACGCTCGAAGAAGTGGGCCAACAATTCAGCGTCACCCGCGAGCGCGTCCGGCAGATTGAAGCCAAGGCGCTGCGCAAAATGCGTCATCCCACCCGTCTCCGCCAGTTGCATGGTTTTCTGGAGATCGAGGACTTGGATTTGGCAGCGAAGGCCAAATAATCTCCGTCACGGCACACAGGGACGCGTCGCGCATGGCTGGCTTTGTATCGCTACTGTCGCCGGCGACAAACCTTCCGACCGCGCGGTCAATTTGATTTCTCCGGGCGTTTTGGTGGATTGTACGATGATCTGCGCCAAGCCGTTGAATACGCTGCGTTTCCATTGAGGCGCTTCGGATTTGCTCGCCAACTGCAAGGTCACGCCCTTATTGACGCCGCCGGGTCCGTTCCAGTTGGCCACCGCGACGGCAACGACATTTTCGCCGGGATGCAAAAATCGTTTGATATTAAAAACCGGCGATGCCTGCCAATCATGGGATTCGCCCACTTTCCGGCCGTTGACATAAACAAAACCGTCCTCGTCAATCATCCCGAACTGCAATTCAACGCTGCCCGATTCAAGCTCCTGTTCAGTCACTTGAATTTTCCCGCGAAAAACCGCTTGCGCGCGGCCTTCCAACGGCCCGCTTTTCGACTCCGGGTCGGCTTTTGACCAACCGGAATCGTTGTAATCGGCCGCGACTTCCGGCAGGTTCGCGGCATAGACATTCGCCACGCGCGTCCAGCGCCAATTGTCATTGATGGGCACTGTTTTGCTTTGCCACGTTGGATAATAAACATCCGCTTCATGGCAACTCGGATCGCCGTTTCCAACGCCGATGATTTTTCCGGGGCCTTCCAAATCAAACTCCACCAGATTGGTCGCCACCGGCACAATCCGGTTTTGTTCGTCGCGGACGGAAACGGTGACGACGCTCACGTCCTCGCCGTCGGCGTTGACGGCAGCGTGATCCGGCCTAAGTTGAACGGCGGCGGGTTGTCCGGTTGTTTCCACGTTTGTTTCAGCAATCAATTTTCCGCTGCCATCGTAACCTTTGGCCGAGAGCGTGCCAGGCTCGTATTTCACGTTCCATTCCAGATGCGAATTGGGTTTCATTGTTTTCCGGCCAAGGCTCTTTCCGTTGAGAAACAATTCCACTTCCTTGCAGTTGCTGAAGCACCAGACATTGATGTCCTGGCCTTCCCTGCCCGGCCAATTCCAATGCGGCAACAGGTGCAGCACCGGTTTGTCCGTCCACCAGGATTGGTAGTAGTAATAAAGGTCCTTGGGAAAACCGCACGTGTCCATGACGCCAAAATGCGAATTAATGCACGGCCACTCGTAGGGCGTTGGTTCGCCGCGATAATCGAAACCGGTCCAGATGAAACCGCCTGAAAGCCACGGCCGGTCTGCAAAATAACTCCACCACCGTTCCGCCGTGCTCGACCAGGATTGTGCGTTTACGTCGTAGGAACTCACGTAACCGCGCACAGGATCGGTTGTGTAAATGCCACGCGTGCTGACGGTGCTGCCTTGCTCCGTGCCCACTTCCGGCTGGTCGGGATGTTCCCGGTGGTAATTGTCCATGTCCTGTCCGACGTGATAATTCCAACCGCGGACTTCAATGATGGAATTGATGTTAGCCTCATAGTCGTCGCCAACGGGCGCGGCATAAGTGATGGGCCGCGTCGGGTCGAGATGTTGGAGGAGCGTCTGCATGGTTTCGGCAACACGCTTGCCGGCGGAGGTGTCCTGCACGGTAAATTCTTCGTTGGCGATGCTCCAGATGGCAACGCTGGGATGATTCCGGTCGCGCAGGATTTGGCCTTCGAATCGGGCCAGATTTGCCGGGTCGCTGCCGAGCAGACGGTTTTCATCCATCACCAACATGCCGAGCCGGTCGCAGGCATCCAGCAATTCCGGCGTCGGTGCATTGTGCGAAGTGCGCATGGCGTTGCAGCCCATCTCCTTCAACTTCTTGATGCGGAAATACTGCAACGCGTCCGGCAAGGCTTCGCCAACGCCAGCGGCGTCCTGATGATTGCACGTCCCCTTCAATTCATAAGGTTTGCCGTTCAGCAGAAATCCCTTGTTCGGATCAAATGCCACTGTGCGGATGCCAAAGGCGGTTTCCTTGCGGTCAACAATTTTGCCATCGCTTTCTACTGTTGTGATGAGTTTGTAAAGCTTTGGATTCTCCGGCGACCAGAATTCATACGAAGATAATTTTGCCTCGCCGTATAATTTTGTCCTCCAATTGCCGGTGCCACGAATCCATGTTGAATCCTTAAATTTGCCCAACGATTTTCCGTCCGGTGAAATTACTTCAAATCTTGCTGTTACTTTTCGGATAAAGTTTGTTGATTTATTCAGCAAGTCAGCCCGGACAACAATAGTTACCGGACCTTCCGGAATTTTCCAATTTTTGAACGCTGTTTGGACAAAAATCCCATCCGGCACGATGGCCAGCGGCGAGGTTTTCACCAGCCAGACGTGCCGGTAAATTCCGGCGCCTTCGTAAAACCAGCCTTCGAACTGTGATGCATCCACTTTTACCGTAATGAGATTGTTTTCGCCGTAACGCGCCACGTCGGTGATGTCGTAGCGGAAACTGTCATAACCGCTGTTGTGGTGGCCGATAAACCAGCCGTTCACAAACACATCGCAATCCCGAAACACGCCGTCGAACTCCAGCCAGAGCCGTTTGCCTTCGTCGGTCTTCGGCAGCTTAAACGTGCGGCGATACCACGCCACGCTGTTTTGTAGAAAACCCGGGCCGACCGGCTTGAAGCCGTGTCCGGCATCGGCGCTGGGATCGAATGGCAGCTCAACCGCCCAATCATGCGGCAGATTCACCGGGCGCCAGCTCGCGTCACTGAACGACATGCTCGCCGGGCCGCTGCCGGTGCCGGCCTTGGCCAGGCTGTGGGCGATGCCCCACTCGTTGCCCAAATGAAATTTCCAGCCGAAATCCAGCAACAGCCGTTCGCGCGGCGATGGCATTTCAGCCCCAAACAAATTTACGGTGGAAAGGGTGAGAGAGGCAGCCAGCAAAAATCGGCAAGCAAGGGTGATGGCTTTCATGTTGAAAGCAAGTTATCAGGAGTTGAATCCGGAAAGGCAACGCTAAAATTTTTCGTGAAAACCAACGGTACCACTGGAAGATAAAACCCGCTGAACCTATAACGGCTCATCTGGGGGCCGGGATCTAGCCGGCTGGCCCTTCTGGTCGCAACAGGCCGGCAAAACACCGGCGCTCGCGTTCAAAGATGAAGTTTCAGCAGACCCACTTCCAGGGCCAGCGCTTCCTGTACGTTGGTATGCAGCAGACGCTGGGTTTGCTCCAGGGTTTGCAGATTATCCAACGCCTGGCGTGGCGTGATTTTTTTGGCGACGGCTTCCACGCCGGCCATTCGCGGAAAATTCAACAGTTCGCCGCCGACTGCCAGCGTGCGCAACCAGATGTCGCGCAACCACCATTGCACCAGCAGCAGCAAATCCGCGCGCTGCCGCCGGTATTCCGCCTCGATGGCGGCGGCGAGTTCGTCCTCCCACCGTTCGCGCAAATCTTTCTCCAGATCGTCATAACGTTGCAACGGCGAACGTGCCGTGAGCATCTCACCTACTTGCGCGCGGATATCGCCGAGTTTCTGGAGCAACACGTCGAGGAGGCGATAACGGCCCAGCAGGCTTTTTTGTTCGCCCGCCGCCAGGGCGCCGAATTTGGCAAGCCATTCGGCCTCTGCTTCATCCAGCGGGCGGGCGCTCTCGGCGGAGAAATTCAACCGCAGGCAGCGCGACAGGATCGTTTCCAAAATCCGCTGCGGCTCGGTTGAGAGCAAAATCAAAACGGATTTGGCGGGCGGCTCTTCCAGCGTCTTGAGGAAAGCGTTGGCGGCCTGCGGATTCAGGCGATCCGCCGCTACGATGATGGCAACCTTGTATTCCGCCTCGGTCGGTTTCAGTTGAATCTCACGCATCAACCCGCGCATCTGCTCGACGGTGATGATGCGCGATTTGGATTCGGGCCGTGCCCAGTGCATGTCCGCGTGCGTTTCGTGGTCAATTTTCCGGCAGCTCAAGCATTCATCACAGCAATCCGTCGCCACACCGCCGGTTTTAATTGGCCTCTGGCAGTTTAATGTTTTGGCCAGCGTCCGGGCGAGCAGTTCCAACTCCTCCAGCTGGTGACCGGTGAAAAGGTAGGCGTGACCAAGCCGCCCGCGTGCCAGTGAGCGTTGGAGCAATTGCACGCCCTGCGTCTGTTTGCCGAAATCCTTGAAAGTCATTTTTGTAAATATTCTCTGGACACAATCTTGCAACGGGAGTATTCAGCCAATCAATCACGAAAAGAGTCCAAACCGGTTTCGACTTATGAATGAATCCAATCCTGAAGCCGTGCCTGTTGAATCAACTCCGTCGCCTTCCTACAAGAACCGTTCCACGGGACTGACCATCTTCGGCATCCTGACGTTGTTGCTGGGTGGACTGTGCGGACTGCTCATCCTGGTCATGCTGGCCGGCCAGATGGCTATCGCCCGAATGAATCCGCCGCAGGCCAACTTTGCCACCATTCTACCTGTCATTGTTCTCTACGGCGGTCTGGCGGTGGCATTGGTGTGGCTGGGAATCGGCTCCATTCTGGCGCGGCGTTGGGCCAGGGCATTGTTGCTCATTTTTTCCTGGAGCTGGCTCGTCGGGGGATTGATTGCTTCAGTTTCCATGGCTTTTGTGATGCCCCAGGTGCTCGCGCAACAATCCGCCGCCGGCGGCACTCCCGATCATCCGGCCATGCCGGCAGCGGCAGTGGGCGCGGTAATGGTCTTTATGTTTCTGTTTTTGGGCGTCTTTTTCGTTCTTTCGCCGCTGATATGGATCTTTTTCTATAAAAGCCCGAATGTGAAAGCCACGTGCGAGGCGCGCGATCCGAAGACGCGCTGGACCGATGCCTGCCCGTTGCCGGTGCTGGCCCTTTGTTTGTGGCTGTTATTTGGCGTGCCGATGTTGGTGCTCATGCCCATCGCGGGCCACGGTGTAATGCCGTTTTTTGGAATGTTCCTCACCGGTCTGTCCGGTTCGCTCCTTTGTCTGGCCATGGCTGCCCTTTGGGTTTATGCCGCCTGGTTGCTCTACCAACTGGATGCCCGGGGCTGGTGGCTGATTCTGATCGCGTTTCTGATAATCATGGCGTCCGTTCTGGTGACGTACGCCCGCCATGACATGATTGAGGTGTATCGCCTGATGGGCTATCCCGAGGCACAAATTGAACAAATCCAAAAGACCGGCCTGCTGACGGGCCACCGCATGAACTGGCTGACGCTGTTTTTCATGCTGCCGTTCCTGGGCTATATCTTTTTCATCAAAAAATATTTCCGGCCTAAAGCTTCGACCTGAAACGTCTGGCAGTTTGCCAATCTATTGCAAAATCCGAGTTTCGACGTCTGTTCCGAATTCTACTGGACCAGCGTCCACGTGTCGTCCGGGTCGTAAGTCGTCATGGCCGAGGCGATTTTCGCGGTCTTGGGTCCGAGGTTCTTTTGATAGAGCCGGCCTTGCTGGTTGACGATGAAAGTCATCACTCCGGTGTTGCCCCATTCGGCGGGCCAGGCCACGAAGGCGAAACCGGCAATCATGTGGCCGTTGATGATGTAATTGTATTTGCCGATCGGTGCGTGTTTGCCCTGTCGCGTCAGGATTTTGAAATAGTAACCGTGATAAGGCGCCTGCTGTTCATTCATCATTTTGGCCGTGCGATGATAACCTTCGCCGTGCGCCTGCGCGACGAGCGGTCCCAATGGACTCAAGTTCCCGCCCTCTTTCGCGGGCCAGAAAAGACCATCGTGCGTGCCGGGCGTGCTGCGCAGGTGCTGGGCATATTCCAGAATGCCGGTGCCGCGATCTTCGCCAGCATATTCGCGCTGGGCGTCCACATAAGCCCGGCAGACGCTAATGGCGCCGAGTTCATCCCGCCCAATGCGGCGGTCGAGAATCTCCTGCTTGCCGGCTTCAGTGTCGAAGAACCATTGTCCGTCCTGTCTTACCAGCGGAATGGGAAATGGCCAGCCATTCGTTCCAATTTCCAGCGTGAGATTGGTCTCGGAATTGGTGATCAACTGCGTTTTTTCCGTCAGGTGTTGGACAAAATGTTTGAATCCGGTGGTGGCCTGCACCACGTCGGGTGAGACCAGTTCCTGGCCCACCGGCCCAAAAATCGCGTGCATGGCGTTGGTGTCGTCGTTTTGGGCTGCCGCCGTCAGGGCGTTAACAGCGTCCAGCGGTGTGGCAAAGGTCTGCTCGTCCGCCGCCAACACGCCTACCGGCAGCGTCCATGCCAGGAGCGCTAGGCTCAGGCCGGCGGCAAGAAAACATGTCCGGCGCAACCATGACAGACAGGTGAGTTTCATCAGCGGCAATGTTTGCGTGTGAATCATGGGTTGAAAGTTCAGTGTTTGTTCTGGGGATTGGAATGATTGCCACCGCCGGAGGAATTTGCCGGCCTCTGGGGCGGCGCAGGATGCGGTGCTGACGCGGGATGCGAAGCCGGTGCCGAAGAAGAGATTGTCCGCGTGCTCTCCCGGCCCCGGTCGCTGTAAGTCTTGGTGTCGCGCGAACTTTGGGCGCCAATAAATGCGCCATTGGATTCATGTTGCGCTTCATTATAATCCACCGTTGGCACGGCGTGTGGCGTTGTCACTGGAGTTCCGGGCCGGGAGATGGGCGTAACGATCCGGTTTGCGGGGGCTTCCGACCGTGCCGCCGGAGCCGGTGTCTTTCGCGGCATGACTGAATCAGAGACGGACCGGCCGACAACGGCAACCACTGGTTGATTCACGGATTGATTATTGGGAGCGCCCCAGCCCCGGTCGCTACGATACGCCCCGACGGTGGCCGGATGGTTGTCGGAACGCCACACCGTCGTGTGCGCCAAATCCCGCTGTCGCGGAGGCTCATGCCACCAATTGGGCGGACGCGGATGGCCGCGATTCCAGACAATGATGTTATGATTCATCCAATCAAAGTCACAATTTAACCAAGTGCCAATTGCATAGCCGATGCTGAAGGTGATAAAAGGCGAACCATTCGCAGATTGATAATAAACCTCGGCTGGCTGATAGACCGGCACATAAATCACATCGGTGTCAACCGGTACAATCTCAATGCAGCCGCCGTCATCAATCACCTGTTGCTGTGGCGCGGATTGCAGGTTGCCAAGGTTGTAAGCCGACGTGCGCAGCCGCTGAATGGAATTCATCACATCCTGCTGCTGATTGAGAAAAGCCTGACCCAGTTCCGTCGTCCAATCCAGGTTCTCATCCATCCATTTCAAAACATCGGGGTAGCGGGCCAGCGCCTGGACGCTGGCGTCCCACGCCTGTTGGTCAATCTGATTGGGGTCGCCGCCGCCGCTGATATAACGGTCGGCCAACACAATTTGAGTCGGAAAGGTTGACGCCGGCAGGATTTGGGCAATCAATGGATCGGGATAAAGCGCGATTGGCCCCAGCAACTGGTCAAGCTGGTCATCGGCCAGCGCTTGATAAGCAGGCGCTGGAGGCGGGACCGCCATTTGTGCTCTCGGGGAAATTGTCGTGCCAGTGAGCGCACACATCAGAACAGCCATTTTAAGCAATGTTTTCATTGGGGAACTGTTAAAATGCAATCGCATTATTAACAACAGACGCGATCCGGGCCAGAAAGATTACATCACAAAATCAAAGGCACAGCCGAATGCCGGATGATGATCAACGAATTCAGTCTGATAGTTGCCAATTTAAATTTGCTTACTCTTGATGCTGGCGCATTGATACAACCCGCTTGACCGTTTTGAAAAAACCTTACTCGGTCGAACTAATTCTCAGCGCCGTGGCCAATGGGATAAATCCACCCGCCCGGTAAAAGCGGTGGGAAAAGGTTTGAAGCGGGAATTTTATAGGTTTCATTCCAATCAATAAATCTTATGGGTTGCAGCCTGTTTAAACCCGCTTGTGAACATCCGGCGGATAAGAAAAAATAACTTTTCTTTGTAAAAAAGATTTGAAGCAGGAAACTGGTGAAATCGGCACCCGCACCACAAAACCTGGTTGGTATCGCTTGTGCTTTAAGCAAAGCGTCATGCATAAAAATATCGCTGTAATACCCGAGCCGCTGCCGGACACGGTCGCGTGCGGTTCGATGATCCGTGGAATCATCTCCAAAGTGCGAAATGCCGTAAGGATTAAAATCCCAACCGGTTATCAGGACGAAATGGGATTCCACATGGGCGTCAAACCACCGGAAAAAGAAATCATTTGGCCCTCGATTTGGTAAGCCTAATCAAAAGGGCATCGAGAAACGTCTCCAAGCAGGCAGACACCTGTATAAATTTGGGACAGCGGCGGGCCTGTTCTCTCTTCTTAGTCTTAAAGCACTCTATCATCTATCAGTATCCAGCTACCCTGTATCGCTGCCTGGACACAACGCGCAGACCCTCTAAGGGAACGAAAGTTGGCATTGATGGTGCCGACGGAGGGGGTCGAACCCACACATCCTCACGGATACCAGATTTTGAGTCTAGCGCGTCTGCCAATTCCGCCACGTCGGCTACCAATAAATACAGGCAAATTGTGAATTTCTTACTCTCTGATGTTGACGTTGTGCTAGTTTTTGTGCTAGATTTACGTCATGCAAGCAAGGGCAATCGCAAGCAATGGCGGCACCAGCACAGTTGTTAATCACAGTCAACATCGTGCGGCAAAATACACGAAAGTATTCGACCAACGCAAGCGCGCAATTCGGGGTCTGTGGCAGCGCAACGGGCGTTACTACGCGCAAATCACAGTGGAGGATTCCAACACGGGTATCAAGCGCGTCAAGCGGGTTCCCTTGGAGGGAGCGTCCACCAACGCGCAAGCCGTGGCCAAGTTTCAAGAATTGCTCACCCAACGGCGCAAGGGTGCGCTGCCAGTGCTCAAGCGGACGCCGAAGTTTGCCGATTACGCGGAGCAGTATTTCAACTATTACGAGCAGGTCAAAGACGCCAAGCGGGAAAGCACGCTGGAAACGGAACGCATCGCGATCAACCACTGGAATGAACACTTGGGACACGTCCGGTTGGATCGCATCACGCGGGCACTGGTCAACAGCTACATTGCCAATCGCCAAGCGGCCGGGCTTTCGGGCAGGACTGTCAATCTCGATGTGATTTGTTTTCGCAACGTGATGAAGCGGGCGATTGACGATGGCTGGATTACTACACTGCCGACGCAGAACTTGCGGCCTTTGAAGTGGACGGCTCGCAAGCGCGCCCTATTCAGCATGAATGAAATCAACCGCCTCTGTGACGCGGCAACCAAGGAATCCAAAAACGGGGCGCAATTTTCCGATTACGTCCGTTTGCTCGCTTACAGCGGGGCGCGAATGTCGGAAGCCTTGCGGTTGAAATGGTCTGACGTGGATCGGGAACGCAAGCAATTGACCATCGGCGCGGATGGCTTGGCAAAGAATCATAAGGCGCGCGTGGTGGATTTTAATCCCGAATTGGAATCCCATTTGAAAGCCATGCTCTCACGCCGCGCGCCGGACACGACGTGGCTGTTTCCGTCGCCACAACGAGGCAAGCAAGACATTCCCGCCAAGTCATTTCGGGAGACACTGCTTTTGGCGCGAAAGGCGGCGGGGTTGCCGGAATTTGGATTTCACGATTGCCGGCACTATTTCATTTCCATGTGTGTAATGTCGGGAATTGATTACATGACGATTGCGCGGTGGGTCGGGCATCAGGACGGCGGGGTTTTGATTGGCAAGATTTACGGACATTTGTCAAATGAGCACACCCAACGTCAGGCGCGCCGAATTGTCTTTAATCCAGAGTCACTGGAAAAAAATTAGATATGGCGGCGAGTTAAGACGATTTGGAAGAAGCACTGGACTTCATGCCGGATCATTTTTTCGAGATGGAGTCTTGTGGTGTTGAGCAAATTCTCCGCCCGTGGCGCGGTGGTAAAATTCGTTGATGGCTTCCTGGGTGAGATATTGCCGCCCCGCAATGTTAATGGTCTTCAGCCAGCCTTTTTTTCGCCAACGCCAGCCGGTGCATGGAGTCACACCCACTTGTTCGAGCCATTTTGAGAGGCTGACAACCGCAGCGGCGATTGGTTCTGCATTGGGGTTAAGATCATTCATGCGTGAACTGCAACCCGCTGGTGCTGCCCTTTCGATTTCACTTGGGTCTGCTCCTGTGAAATCTTCTCCTCGTTTTCATTATCAGCAGCATCCTCAACCTGGCTCGGTGCCTGGTTCTTGGTGAGGTCAAGTTTCTCCTCAATTTCCGCCTGCCGTTTGACGAGAAACTTGACCTCACCAAGAACCA
>Ga0335085_10001242_pt1 | contig 57154 bp, 48 predicted proteins | sample Lox_Sample_45_FD_206712 | JGI IMG/M metagenome (GOLD analysis project Ga0335085, IMG submission 206712) | Soil microbial communities from Loxahatchee National Wildlife Refuge, Florida, United States - Lox_Sample_4.5 | ecosystem: Environmental > Terrestrial > Soil > Wetlands | place: USA...
GACCTAACTTGGGAGACGCCGCGCCAGCGGCTTACTTCAAACGGCTCTATCGTCAGTGCTCCGAGCTCACACGACGCCATCGTCCCAATTCACTCCTCGGAGCACCGACGATAGAGACCTAACGTTATCCGGCAAGGTGGCTCCTGATCTCGCAACTTCTGAGCGGACTGTCATGCGTCCGGAGTCGTACGGATCGGTAGACGCTGGTCGATGAGCTGCGCTGAGAAGCGGGACTGAAAAGCTGGAAGCCACGCCTGGTGCTGCGATGTCCTGCACCATCAACTGCTTGCACGTTTCCACTTAAATAGCCGGAAGAGCCAGAAATGAAGAACCCTACCAAGGAGCTACGAATTGGTTGCTGTCAGGCCAGGAACAGAGATATAGTAGCCAGCGCAGACATCGTCCAACCTGGGCAAATACTAGACCCGTTTCAAGAGGAGGCAGCCTTCATGTCCGCGATTTCTGTGGAGCAACTTCGAAGCCGTTTTCGCGGAGAGCTTGTCCGTCCCGGCGACGCTGCCTACGAATTCGCCAGGAAAGTTTACAACGGTATGATCGACAGACGCCCGAATTTAATCTCCCGCTGCGTGGACGTAGCCGATGTGATAGCTGCGGTTGAATACGGGCGCGAGAACGGTCTCCTGACCGCAATCCGCGGTGGCGGCCACAATGCGGCCGGATCTGGAACCTGCGACGATGGCTTGGTGATCGACCTCTCTTGTATGAAGGGCGTTCACGTTGACCCCGCCTCTCGCACGGTGCGCGTGGCCGGCGGCTGCGTGTGGGGAGACGTGGATCACGCGACGCACGCGTTCGGCATGGCGACGCCGAGCGGTTTTCTCTCCACCACGGGCGTTGCGGGCTTGACCCTGGGCGGTGGAATCGGTTATCTCACCCGCAAGTACGGTCTCACGATAGACAATCTGCTCTCCGTCGACATGGTCCTTGCCGATGGACGCTTTGTAACAGCCAATGAACAGGAAAATCCGGATCTCTTCTGGGCCGTGCGAGGCGGTGGCGGGAATTTCGGAGTGGTCACTTCCTTTTTATTCTGCCTCCATCCGGTGAAGATGGTGACAGCGGGACCGACTTTCTGGCCAATTGAGCAGGCCCCGGAAGTAATGAAAGCCTTCCAGGAATTCATTACTCAAGCTCCCGAGGAAGTGAGCGGTTTCCTGGCCTTCTTGACGGTACCTCCCGCGCCGCTTTTCCCTCCACATCTGCACAGGAGGAAGATGTGCGGCATCATGTGGGTTTCGACGGCAGTTCCCGATCAGGCCGACAAGCTCACAAAGCCCATGCGCAGTGTTGGAACGCCGGCGCTTGACCATGTAGGTCCGATGCCGTTTCCCGCTGTGCAGAGTCTGTTTGACCCGCTCTACCCTCCTGGATTGCAGCAGTACTGGCGTGGCGATTTCGTGCGGGAGCTTAGCGACGAAGCTATCTCCAAGCACGTCGAGTTCGGCCAGAAGTTGCCCACCTTGCTTTCCACAATGCATATGTACCCGATTAACGGTGCGGCACATCGGGTAGGAAAGAGCGACACCGCATTCAGCTACCGCGACGCGAATTGGACGCAAGTGACCGTCGGTGTAGACCCCGACCCCGCGAACAAGGAAAAAATAACGTACTGGTGCAAGGATTATTTCGATGCCGTGCATCCCTATTCTGCTGGCGGGTCCTACGTCAACATGATGATGGAAGAGGGCGATGAACGTGTGAAGGCGGCGTTCCGAGATAATTACGGCCGGCTGGCCGCGGTAAAGCAAAGCTACGACCCCACGAACTTTTTCCGTGTTAACCAGAACATTCGCCCAGCGGAAACTCTCCAGAGTGCACACAATCCGTGAGCGCCTGCTGCGCAGGTTGATCAGTAGGATTCGAGTGATTGAACCAGCGCGCGGCGCGTAGTGATTTCACGTCGGCATCCCGCTCGTCCGCCGTGCGAGCGAAGACGAGCAGCCAGGCCGAGGTTAGGCCGTTAGAACTAAGCCGCTGGCGCGGCGGACGCACTTTGGTGCGTCAGGCCAAGGGTCCGGCGGGTTAGTTCTAACGGGTTACCGCGGGAGCGCCTCATGCCGAGAACGATAGGACTGACCGGATCCGCCGACGACTGACCCGCGTGTAAGAGCCTAGCGTTTACCTGGCCCAGTTGACTTTGACGTGTAGTCGGCATCTCGTGCATGTGGTCTGTCCAGATTGCCCCTGGATTGCGCATACTCGCAAGTTATCCCAGACTCCTCGCGGCGCCGATTCTCCGAGGTGCGGAAGGCGATCGGCCCTCCCTACGCCAGCTGCGCCCATTACTGGCCTCCGCAGCCAACCGCCACAATCCTGCCATGTAAAATTTCCGCTAACGGTGAGGCGAATTTTCCAGAACTCGAAGTTTCACTAACTCTGAGAACCTACGTAGAGGCCGGCTCTAGCAGGATGCGGAAGGGCCCCCAATACCCCCTACTTTCGCGACGGCGCCATACCTCCCGACCCCGTGCAGGCTAGGGTCGTCTTCCGGATGGAGGACCCGAGCTTCCGCCAGCTCGGCCGGCTCACCGACCTGCTGCTGAAATTGAAGCGAACGGCACGAGAGGCCGAGACCCCCAGAGCGAGAGATGAAGGTACATCCCACGACCCTACTGAAAACAAAGGACCGGTTTCTGAATCCCACGATGTGTTTGGAAACAAAGGCTTTGACACTTTTCTTTATGAAAATAAATGGGTTAAAGTAGACCCTTGTACTGTTCGGCGACGAGCTCGTGGGAGAAAGGTTACTTATGGCGGTAGTCAGTAGGGACCGGGGCATGAGCACCGAGGTCGCAATCTGGCGGTTGGCATTCTGGTGCCTCGTTCTGGGGATGCCTTTGCATGCTTTCGGCCAGACCAGCGCGACTTGGAGCGACTACGGAGGAGGACCCGACTCCTCTCAATTCTCCCCATTGAAGGAGATCAACCGGGCGAATGTCAGCCAGCTGAAGATCGCCTGGACCTTTCCCACCGGAGACCAGAACCGGTATTTCTTCAATCCAGTCCAGGCGCATGGGCTCACTTACGTTTTGGCCGAGGACGACTCCATTATCGCGCTGAACGCCGAGACCGGAGAAAAGGTCTGGGTGCACCGACCTGATCCGCACACGGAGATCATTACCGATCGCGGGATCAACTATTGGGAGAGCGCCGATGGCCGCGAGCGCAGGCTCCTTTTCGCAAGCAATCATTGCTTGCAGGCGATCGATGCCAGGACCGGCAAATCGATCCTGTCCTTTGGTACCAACGGCCGCGTCGACCTGAAGCAGGGCCTGGGGCGCGATCCTAACACTCTCTCGCTGGTTCAATCCACAACTCCGGGCCGGATTTTCGAAAATCTGCTGATCTTAGGCTCGGCCACGAATCAAGGATACGGATCGGCTCCCGGAGATATCCGGGCGTTCAACGTGCTCACCGGCAAGTTGGTCTGGACTTTTCACACCATCCCGCATCCGGGCGAATTCGGTTACGACACCTGGCCCAAGGACGCGTGGAAGCGGGTCGGTGGGGCCAATTGCTGGGGCGAGATTTCGGTGGATGAACGGCGCGGGATTGTCTACGTGCCCACCGCCAGCCCCAAGTACAACTTCTACGGAGCGGACCGGCACGGCGCCGACCTCTTCGGTGACTGCCTGCTCGCACTCGATGCCCGCACCGGAAAACTGATCTGGTACTTCCAGATGGTTCACCACGACATCTGGGATTATGACAACACCACCGCTCCCAAGCTCCTCACCTTGTGGCACGACGGCAAAAAAGTCGACGCGGTGGCGCAGGTTGGCAAGACCGGATTCGTCTGGGTGTTCAACCGCGTGACGGGCAAGCCGCTCTGGCCCGTCGAAGAACGGCCGGAGCCGCCCTCCGACATGCCAGGAGAGGAGACGTGGCCAACCCAGCCCTTCCCGCTGAAACCGCCGCCCTTCGCCCGCCAGGCGCTCAACACCGGCGACTTAAGCCCATTCATCAGCGACCCGCAGGAGTCGGCGCGCTTCCGCCAGGAGATCGCGGCAGCCCGGAATCAGGGGCTTTTCATGCCGCCCGGGCTGACCGACACCATCCAAATGCCAGGCAACAGCGGCGGAGCGAATTGGGGCTCGGCCGCCGTGGATCCGGCGAATGGTACTTTGTACGTCGTTTCGATGGATCTTCCCTGCGTCCTTAAATTGGAGCGGGAACAGACGCAGCCAGCCTCTCGGGGCGAGACTCCCGAACAGCAAGGTCACTTCATCTTCGAGTCGAACTGCCGGATGTGCCACGGCGCCGATCTCAAAGGCTTGCCGCCCGCTGTTCCCTCGCTGGTTGATATCGGCCACCGGCTGAGCCGGGAACAGATCGAAGGCGTTGTCAGGCAGGGGCGGGGCCCTATGCCGGGATTCCCCCGACTCCCAGAGGCGGACTTCCGCTCCCTGATCGCGTTCCTTCTCGATCCCAGCCGCGGGACCGTCTCGCCCTCCCCCGAACCGTCGCGGCCGGACGCAGGCGCCCCGCCACCAGCCGCCGGCGCTTCTGACTCTGTCCGCTACCTCAGCGGGTTCGGCTTCATGCTGACGAGCACGGGAGTTCCGCCGATCACTCCTCCCTGGTCCTCCCTCACGGCCTACGACCTCAACCAGGGCGCCATCACTTGGAAGATTCCGCTCGGTGAAGTGCCGGAACTCGCGGCCAAGGGAATCCGGGACACCGGCTTTCCGTTCCCCAAAACGGGCCCGGTAGTGACGGCCGGCGGACTGATCTTCACCGCGACGCGAGACCACCTGGTTCGAGCCTACGACGAGGAAACCGGCAAGGTGCTTTGGGAAAAGCGGCTCGACACACCCCTCCAGGGCGTTCCGAGCGTCTACGAAGCGGGCGGGCACGAATATCTGGTGGTTTGTGCGGCGGCGCCCGAGGTGACTGATACAGCTTCACAGCGGCGGATCGAAGGCTCGTACGTGGCCTTCGCCTTGCCCGGCGCTTTGAGAAAAGACGAAGCGCCCCGATAACCTTTGCTCGAGTTGGGCCATTTGTTGCCTTGACAGTCTTTTCCAGCCTGGATGGTTAAGGTCGAAGAGGCAGGAGTCCAAGGATCGGTCTCGGCCTGAGGCTGCTGGAGGTGCTCCGCTAAAGCCGCCTTACGGGTGGCGACCAGCATGTTCTCCACGGTTTCTCGGGCAATGCGACGGACGAGCGGGTTCACAAACCAGGCCACAACAAAGGGGATCGTCCGCGAGAGTGCGATCGATTCCCACTCGACAAGGGTGCCGTTGTTCCGGTGCTCGTAACGCCAATAGGAGTTGATGCGCCAAAGATAACCACTGTCCCGGCCGGCCGGATCCAGATGCTCGGTGGACGTTCCAGCATCTTCCACCTGCTGGATACGCGTCGAGACGCTGCGGCTGTAAGCGCGGTCGGCATCAAGACGCGTGAAGTGAATGTCGTACCACGTATCCAGAGTGACGGTGACCACGGTTCGCTTTTGCATGCGTAGATGGATCTGGTAATTGTCACTGTCCTTTTGGCTGAGAAGGCGCGACTGGATGATTTCGGGTTGATAGAAATTCGTGTAATTGTCGTAATCGCGCATCACCGCCAGGATCGAGGACAGTGATCTATCCGGGACAAAAATAACCCCAACCCAATGATTGACCAGCCCGCCGGGAATATGAATGCTATCTCCTTTGGCGTCCCGAGCGTGAAGCTGCCAAATACAGACCCCGCCGTTTTCAATGGTCGACATCGCCGTATCGAGCTGGGGTTCGGGCAAGCCTTCAATGTAAAGAAAGTCGCCCGGCCGGCTCTCCTCGAGCTTTATGCGCGCCTCAGCCGCCTGAACATAGCGGTTAAATGCTTGCACCGTCGCGGGACTCAGCTCCGCTGCGAAGAGATTGTCTCCAGAGAGCAATCCGGCCGTTAACAAGACCAGCGACACCGGAGTCTTAAAGGGAGGCTGCCGCCTTTTTCTCGTAAGGATGGTTACCATGAATGCTTAGCATCCCTCGAAGGTTAAGCCCGAGTCCGGCATCTGTCATCTTTGCCGTTTGCCCTATTATACCGGGCCGGGTGCGGGCGGCGCTCTCTGCCCCGCTGAGGCTGATATACTTTGCTGTCCTGCATAATCGGGAACGGAGCCACAATCTTGTGTCCCAGCCGGAGCTGCTTGCGATGACGACCGTTACAGATCCAACCGCCACGATCAAGACTGTCGAGGATATCCGTTCTCAATTCCCCGCCCTGGACCGCCGCCAGGGCAGCTATCCTGTAGCCTATTTCGACGGGCCCGGCGGCACCCAGGTCTCGCGGTCGGTGGCCGAGGCCATGACGGAGTACCTTTATCACCACAACGCCAACACCCACTGGGCCTATCCGAGCAGCTCCGAGACCGACGCAGCTTTGGCGAGGGCACGCCGCAGCCTGGCGGACTTCATGAACGCGACCCCGGCGGAGATTGTGTTCGGGGCCAACATGACCACGCTCACCTTTCACTTGGCGCGGGCGCTCGGCCGGGGATACCGGCCCGGCGACGAAGTTGTCGTGACCGAACTGGATCATCATGGGAACCTTGCGCCTTGGCAAGCACTCAAGCAGGAGCGCGGTGTCTCGATCCGGGTTGCCAGGATGATCCCGGAGACCGGCCAACTCGACTGGCAGGATTTGGAGGCCAAGGTTAACCAGAAGACCAAGCTGGTGGCCGTAGGCGTCGCCTCCAACGCCTTGGGGACCATCAACGATGTCCGGCGGGCCGCCGAATTGGCCCACGCCTCCGGGGCGCTGTTCTTCGCCGACGCGGTGCACTCCGCTCCGCACCTTCTCACGGATGTCAGGGCCTGGGATTGCGACTTCCTGGCCTGTTCCGCCTACAAATTCTATGGGCCCCATATCGGTGTGCTCTACGGCAAGAAAGACCTGTTGGAATCGGTTGATTTCCCCAAGCTGGCGCCCGCGCCCAATACGGCGCCGGAGCGGGCCGAGACCGGTACGCAGAACCACGAGGGCATCGTCGGGGCGGCCGCAGCGGTCGACTTTATCGCCGGGTTGGCCGGCGGCCCGTCCCGGCGAGAGCGCCTGCGTTGCGCTGTCGCAGGTCTGGAGGAGCGCGGCCGCGCCTTGACCGAGCGCTTGTGGCAGGGCTTGTCGGCGATTCCCCGCGTTACGCTTTACGGACCGCTTCCTTCGGCGCCGAGAACGCCAACCGTGGCCTTTACGGTTCGAAACGTCCCTCCGACCGAGGTGGCGCGAAGGCTGGCCGATCTGGGGATTTTTCTGTCGCACGGCGACTTCTACGCGGCGACCGTGGTGGAGCGGCTCGGACTGGATTCCGACGGACTGGTCCGGGCCGGCTGTGCTTGCTACACCACCCTTGAAGAAGTGGAACGCCTCATCGAGGCTGTGAGCGCCATTGCCGCTTAGAGTTGCTTCAGATCCTGCCGACCTGACGGTCGCCTGCCGGCGCGATCTCGGCAGGGCGGAGTTGGAGGTGGCTTCACGCTATAATGACTTGGACGCGGCAATCGCCAAGCGATGGTCGCACGAGATACCGGGGTGAAGATTGACCCTTTCAGGCCGGCCGGTCGTTCTCACCTAACCTGATTGACCTGGTTCAAACCAATGATGCGCAAGATCCTGATCTACGACACGACCCTGCGAGACGGCTCCCAAGGTGAGAACATTTCCTTCTCCCTGGAGGACAAGCTCCACATCGTCAGGAAACTGGACGACCTGGGATTGGATTACGTCGAGGGCGGATGGCCCGGCTCGAACAGCAAGGACGTCGCCTTCTTCCGTCGCGCTCTCGAAGTCAAGCTGAAACACGCCAAGCTCGCGGCCTTTGGCAGCACGCGTCACCCGCGTCACCCGGCGGACCAAGACCCCAATCTCCAAGCGCTCATCGAAGCCAGGACCCCGGTGGTAACCATCTTTGGCAAGACATGGGACCTCCATGTGACGGTAGCTCTGGGAGTATCGCTCCGCGAGAACCTTGATTTGATTCGCGAGTCCGTAGCCTTCCTGAAATCGAAAGGGAGAGAAGTAATCTACGACGCTGAACATTTCTTTGATGGCTTCAGGGCCGACCCGGCCTACGCGCTGGCTACCCTCAAGGCCGCCGAGGAGTCAGGCGCGGACACCATCGTTCTGTGCGACACCAACGGCGGCACCATGACCGCCGACATTCAGGAGCGTTTTAACGCCGCTTCCCAACACGTGAAGACCCCTCTGGGGATTCACACTCACAACGATTGCGAAATGGCGGTGGCCAACTCCATTGCCGCCGTGCAGCTCGGGGCAGTGCAGGTTCAGGGGACCATCAATGGTTATGGAGAGCGGTGCGGAAACGCGAATCTCTGCTCGGTGATCCCCAATCTCGAGTTGAAGCTGAGAATGCACACCATCGGCCAGGAAAACCTTCGACACCTCACCGAAGCGTCGCACTACATCAGCGAACTCGCCAACCTGCCCCCCCGGCAGGACCTGCCCTACGTGGGCAAGAGCGCTTTCGCGCACAAGGGCGGCATCCACGTGAGCGCCGTGATGAAGGAGACCACGGCTTACGAGCACGTGGATCCGGCTGTGATTGGTAACCAGCGCCGGGTTTTGGTGTCGGAACTGTCCGGGAAGAGCAACATCATCTACAAAGCCGCAGAGCGTGGCCTGAGAATCGTCGAGGGCGCCCCCGACGCCAGGGTCGTGGTGGAAAAGCTCAAGAAGATGGAACACGACGGCTACCAGTTTGAGGGTGCGGAAGGGTCTTTTGAACTCCTCTTTGACAAGCTGGTGCACCACGCCCAAGAGTTCTTTGAGCTGGATGGTTTTCGTCTCATCACCGAAAAGAAGGGAGCTAACGAACCTTGCTCGGAGGCGGTGATCAAGCTGCGCGTGGACGGCAAGGAAGAACACACCGCGGCGGAAGGAGTGGGCCCGGTCAGTGCCTTGGATAGGGCCCTAAGAAAATCATTGACGACGTTTTTCCCCTGCATCCGGGACATTCGCCTGACCGACTACAAAGTCCGCGTGCTCAACCCAAAGGGGGCGACCGACGCCAAGGTTCGAGTGCTGATCGAGTCCAGCGATGGCCAGGAAACCTGGGGAACGGTGGGCGTTTCCGAAAACCTCATCGAGGCAAGCTGGCAGGCTCTGGTGGACAGCATCACCTTCAAGCTGAAAAAAGAATACGGCTATCGTCAAACGAAGAACGAAGTGCCTTCCGCCAGCTGAACTTGTCGGCCCGCCGATGGGACAGTCCGTCGGGACTCCGATGTGGACGCCAACTGACTCCATGAGCACGGCGCGAGTCCGGTTCTACGCCGAACTCAATGATTTTCTCCCGAAGGAAAGCCGGAAAAAGGAGCTCGTGCGCCGCTTTGATGTCAGCGGCTCGGTGAAGGACCTGATCGAGAGTTTCGGGGTGCCGCATACCGAGGTGGAGCTGGTGCTCGCCAACGGCACGCCCGTCGGCTTCTCTTACCTCGTATGTGACGGAGACCTTGTGAGCGTGTACCCGGTCTTCGAATCTTTGGACATTTCGTCGGTATCGCGCGTGCGGACAACACCCCTGCGAGCGCTCCGCTTTGTGCTGGACGTACACCTCGGGCGGCTGACGGCTTATCTGCGCATGGCCGGGTTCGATGCGCTTTATAGCAACCGGGCGTCCGATGCTGAATTGGCCGCCACCGTTGCGCGCGAGCGACGAGTGCTACTGAGTCGGGACCGTTATCTCCTAATGCGTGCCGAAGTGGATCGCGGCTATTGGGTCCGCTCTACCAGGCCCAAGGAGCAATTGGCTGAAGTCCTGGACCGGTTTGACCTCCGTGACTGCCTGCAGCCATTTACGCGCTGCTTGAAGTGCAACAGCCTTTTGGAGAAGGTGAGCCGGGAATCGGTACTCGACCGGCTGCCGCCCAAGGTGATGGATCAGGACACCTTTCACACCTGCCCGACGTGCGGCCGCGTCTACTGGGAAGGATCGCATCACAAGAGAATGAGCAATTTCCTGGACGGGGTGAAGGCGAACAGCTGCGGCATCACCGCTGCGCCGTGAGCCTGTGCAATCCTTCCCGCCGAACTTCCCCTTGCACCCAGGTCTGGCGGAGCCTGGCCGGTTATCCTTTCATTCAGGCAGTTCGGCAAACACGGCGACGTGCGGAGTTTCAAGGCCCGCGTAGTCCGCGTATTTCATCCGCAACGCCTCGCCGTGCGTACCGGCGTTGAAAATGATCTCCTGTGACCGGGTCAACTCGATGTCAACCCACACCTCCATGCCGTAAAGATGGCCGAAGGGCGGGAAAGCGCCAAGCTCGCAGTCGGAACAGAGAGACGCCAGGTCATGTTCCGCAGCCATGTCCAGATGGCTCACCTCGAGCCGCTCACGCAAGTAGTGGAAGTTGATGCGGTGGGAGGCCGCCAGAACCGCCATCACAAGTCTGCCGTCCGCACGAAGCACGACCGCCTTCGCAAACTGAGCTTCGGGAATGTGAAGGGTGTGGGCAACCTCGCGGGCCTCGAAGGCCTGGGGATGCGGTAGCAACTCGTAAGTGGCTCCACGGGACTGTAGATATTCCTGAATATGCCTCGAGACTGACATGGTACCTCCTCTCGATCCGGTGTTCCGTCTCGATGGTCTTGATCCTCCGACTCAGGCTGGCATCTTGCCTTGTCCCCTCCCTAAGGAACTTATACTATGGGTGCAGGCAGAACTCCAATGCTCGCCACGACGCGGCCGGCCACCAAGGGATTCTCGGCCGCATATCTAGGCCTCTACGAGAGCCACGGACTCGCCGAGCGCGTCGACCGGGCGCTGCTGGCGCTCCGGTCATGTGGGGTATGCCCGCGTCATTGCCACGTCAATCGTCTGGAAGACAGGTTTGCGGTCTGCAAGACCGGACGCTACGCCGTGGTCTCCAGCTACTTCGCGCACTTTGGCGAGGAAGACTGCCTGCGGGGTTGGAAAGGCTCGGGCACGATCTTCTTTTCCGGATGCAATCTACGGTGCGTCTTCTGCCAGAACTTCGACATTAGCTGGCAGCCTCAAGGCACACCCGCATCTCCGGCCCGGCTCGCGGCCATGATGCTGGAGCTTCAGGCGCAGGGCTGCCACAACATCAATCTTGTCACTCCGGAACACGTCGTTCCCCAGATCATCGAGGCATTGCCGCCGGCGATCGAGGGCGGGCTGCGACTACCCCTCGTGTACAACACCAGCGCCTACGACTCGATGGAGAGCCTCGAGCTGATGGACGGTATCGTCGACATCTACATGCCGGACTTCAAGTTGGGACCCGGAGATGGGGCGCAAGTACTCGAAGGTGGCCGACTATCCGGAAACGGCCCGGCGCACCCTTAAAGAGATGTACCGCCAGGTGGGCGACCTGCTCATGGACGAAGACGGCGTGGCCAAGCGCGGTTTGATCGTCCGGCACTTGATCATGCCCGGAAACATCGCCGGCACTCGCGAGGTGATGCGATGGATCGCCCGGGAGCTCTCGCCCACAACCTACGTCAATGTCATGGCACAGTACTATCCCGCCGGCAAGGTCTCCCGCGCTGAATATGCGGAAATCAATCGTCGCGTCACGGCACGCGAGTACGAGGAGGCCTTCGAGGAGGCTCGGCACGCGGGCCTTCTCCACCTGGACCGGCGCCGGCCATCGTGTTGAAGCGGAGTGGATAAGGGACACGTCGAGACGGCTGGCCCGGGTTTGTTGTCCAGGACACGCGGGCGAGATAATATCCGCGACGGGGGATGCCCGAACCCTATGGCTGCCAATCTCACGCCCGAGTACCTCGAAGCCGAGAAAGACTTCAAGAGTGCAAAGACCACTGCGCACAAGATCGAGGCGCTCGAGCGGATGCTGTCAACCATCCCCCGGCACAAGGGGACAGAAAAGCTTCAGGCGGACCTCAAGCGGCGGCTTTCCAAACTCCGCGCCGGCCACGAGAAAGGACCGGTCAGTCACGCCGGTTTGATCCACCATGTCGAGAAGGAAGGCGCGGGCCAGGTGGTCCTGGTCGGACCGCCCAACAGCGGCAAGTCCCAACTGCTCCAAAGTCTCACTCGGGCCACCCCCGAGGTGGCAGACTACCCTTTCACGACCCGCGCTCCCCTCCCGGGCATGATGGCGTTCGAGGACATCCAGATCCAGCTCGTAGACTTGCCCCCGGTTCACCCGGACTTTCCTGAATCCTGGCTCTACCAGATCATCCGCAATGCCGACGCCGCCCTGCTGGTAGTAGACTTGAGTGATCCTGACCTGCTGGAGGACCTCGAGGCCACGCTGGCCGAGCTGCAGAAGGCCAAAGTCAGGCTCGAGGCCGGGCCCGCGCGAGAGCCGGGCTGGGCTGCCCTGCCCGCCCTTCTGGTGGGAAACAAGTCAGAACAGAGCACGGCAGCCGAGGACCTCCAGATTCTCAAGGAACTCTACGGCCCGCGATTTGAGATTCTCCACGTTTCCGCTCTGACGGGGGAGGGCCTGGCCGAGCTTCGGCACGCCTTGTTCGACCTCGTCGGGTTGGTCCGCGTCTACACCAAGGTTCCCGGCAAAAAGCCCGAACTCGAATCACCCTATGTCTTGCGGCGCGGCGCCTGCCTGATGGACCTTGCGGCGCTCGTTCATCACGATTTCGTGATGCAGTTGAAGTTCGCGCGTGTGTGGGGACACGGCAAGTTCGAGGGTCAGATGATCGATCGGGACTATGTACTGGCCGACAGGGACGTGGTGGAATTGCATCGATAGGGCCCGGTTGAACACCCGCGCAAAGCCGAAGGAGGCGTTGGCAATGACCGAACTTCTGATCCGCCCTCAAACAGCGCCGTATGGCTCTTGGCGGTCACCCATTACGTCCGATCTTATTGTCACCTCCTCGATTGGGCTGGGGGAGGTCCTGCTGGATGGAAATGAGGTCTACTGGCTGGAGTCCAGGCCCGAAGAAGGGGGCCGATCGGTACTGGTCCGCCGGTCCGCCGACGGCATCCTGGCCGACGTGACACCGCCCATGCCAGCCAACCCTAAGAGCGTCTTCAATGTGCGCACGCGTGTCCACGAATACGGGGGCGGAGCATACTTGGTGGCGGATGGCGTCGTCTACTTTGCGAACGATAGCGACCGGCTTCTATACCGCCAAGCTTTGGGCACTGCGCCCACGCCCCTGACGGCTGACCCCAAGCTGCGCTTTGCCGACGGCATCATCGATCGCGCCCGCAACCGGATCATCTGGGTCTGCGAAGACCACACCGAGAGCGATCTGCAGCCCGCCAACACCCTGGTCGAGGTCAGCCTGGACGGTTCGAGGCCGCCGCGTGTGCTTGTGTCCGGAAACGACTTCTATTCCTCGCCAAGATTGAGCCACGGCTCTCACCTGGCCTGGCTGGAGTGGCATCACCCCAACATGCCGTGGATGGGCACTGAGTTGTGGGTCGGCAAAGTTGCTGCGGATGGGTTGATCGGCGAGAAGTGGAAGGTTGCTGGCGGCGACGAGGAGTCCGTATTCCAGCCGGAGTGGGCACCCGATGGAGTCCTTTATTTCATCTCTGACCGTAGCGGATGGTGGAATCTTTACCGGCTGAGCCCCTACGCCCGGAGGGACAGCTGGCATGCTGAGGCAGTCTATCCACTCGAGGCCGAGTTCGGGCAGCCGCAGTGGCTCTTCCGCATGTCGACCTACGCCTTCGAGTCGGAGCGGCGGCTGATCTGCAGTTACACGCGCAACGGTTCCTCGTCGCTGACGGCAGTGGATCTGATGACGCTGGGAGTCCGGCAGATTGAGACCGAACTCACCGACATCTCTTCGGTCAGGGCTGTCCCGGGACACATCTATTTCCGTGGCGGCTCGCCCACACGCTCCCCGGCTATTGTGGAGTTGGAACTCGCATCCGGTCAGGCCAGGACACTCAGAGCCTCAAATTCGCAAGACCCTGAGGCATACCGTGGCTACATCTCGGTGCCCCGAGCCATCGAGTATCCTACCGAAGGTGGGTTGACCGCCCATGCCTTGTTCTACCCGCCGGCCAGCAAGGATGTCACAGCACCCGATGGCGAACTGCCGCCCCTGATCGTCCACAGCCACGGCGGCCCCACGGCAGCAGCATCCTCAACCCTGGACTGGAAGGTTCAATACTGGACCAGCCGGGGATTCGCCATCCTCGACGTGGACTACGGGGGCAGTAGCGGCTACGGCCGCGCCTACCGCCAGCGCCTGCAGGGTCAGTGGGGCATCGTTGACGTCCACGATTGCGTCAATGGCGCCACCTTCCTTGCCCGGAAAGGCTACGTCGATCCCAAGCGGCTCGCGATCAGCGGGGGCAGTGCTGGCGGATACACAACGCTTTGCGCCCTAACGTTCCACAATGCCTTCAAGACCGGAGCCAGCTATTACGGTGTCAGTGATCTGGAAGCTTTGGCCAAGGACACTCACAAATTTGAATCCCGCTACTTGGACGGCTTAATCGGACCCTATCCAGAGCGACTCGACCTGTACCGGGAACGCTCGCCGATCCATCACGTTAGTCGCCTTTCGGTCCCGATTGCCTTCTTCCAAGGAGCCGAGGACTCCATCGTCCCGCCCAGCCAGGCTGAGGCCATGGTCCAGGCGCTCAAGGCGAAGGGTCTAGCGTTCGTCTATCTGCTCTTTGAGGGTGAACAGCACGGCTTCCGCCGGTCCCAGAACATCAAGCGGGCGCTGGATGCGGAGCTGTATTTTTATTCAATTTTCCTCTCAGGGGAGAAGCTGACATTTCCGGTCTAAGCCCGTAGCGTCACAGCGCCCATCAGGAGGCATTTCACAAATTCAAATTGCCCTACGAGCACCGGATGCGGTCAACGGGCAGTCGCATCTTATGAGGAAAGCCGCCACAGCATGGGAGTTGGAGAGCGAAGCCGCGGCGGCCCGACCGCCACGGACGCAGAAGACGTTGGCTGCCTGCGGGGAAGCGACAGCGATGCTGGCGCGGCGAGGCCTGCGGCCAAGTAATTCGCGCCTCGACTTGCCGTTCCCGGAGGATCTCGATGAGGAGAAAGCGGCGCAACTGTCGCAACTGCTGGACCATTATGCCTTCCGCCTCTTTCTGCGGGGGGCCATCCAGAAAGGTCGAGGCTTCGCCCCGGAGGAAACAACGCAGTACCTGAAGCGGGCTCAGTCGCGGGAGTGTGCGGAGTCAGTCGTCAGGCTCGGCCTCGCGGAACGGATCTCGCAGGGCCGATACCGGTTGCTTTGGACGGCGAAGAGCTTCGGGGGAACGCTGGAATGGTACGTAGCACGCGAACTCCATCGGAGATTCGGGTTCGACGTCGCAACGGGTGTCAGGTTTCACGCACGGGGCGTGGGCGGCGATCTCGATGTCGTCGCTGCCGCGGAAGGGAAACTCGCCTATCTGGAGCTCAAATCGTCTCCCCCAAAGAACCTTGAGAGCCACGAGGTAGCCGCCTTCTTTGACCGCGTGTACCTGCTCCGCCCTGACATGACCCTCTTTGTCGTGGACACGGCGCTCCGCCTCAGCGATAAGGTACTGCCCATGCTCGTGGCGGAGTTGGAACATCGCCAGGGTGGAACCCCGGTTACGCCGCGCCGCATCGAGCGAGAGCTTTGGGCGCTGACGCCTCACCTGTACGCGGTGAATGGGAAGCTGGACCTCATGGCCAATATCGGGCGTGCCCTGGCGGAAGGCCTGTTCGCCCTCTCTCCGCCGATTTGACCGCACGAAGCGGAGAACGAAGACGCTCTTGTGAAAAGAACCACACTATTCCGAGGAAAGACAGGGGACCATCCGATCAAGTTTGGGCGCCGGGCAGCTCGTGACGATCGGGCCAATGAGCAAACCAGTGAAGCGCCCATCATGATCTGGTTGGCTGGAGGGTAGGCAATGAGTGGTGAGGCTTCGGGAAGACTCGTGATCCTGTCGGGGCCCTCGTGCGTGGGCAAGAGCCCGCTTGAGAAGGCATTGACGAAGTTCTATCCAGAGCTGCGAAGGGCGCTGCGAAAGATCGTTCTTTACAACAGCCGCAGGCCTCGGCCCGGTGAAGTGGATGGCGTCGATTATCACTTCCGTACGCGGAGCCTGGTCGAGGCCCTGCGGGGCGATGACCGGTACGCCGTGCTAGACGTGCGAGGTGACCTGCACGCGGTGGACCTCCAGGAACTGCACTTCGTGCTCCAAGGCGGCAACGCTTTCTTTGAAGGAAATCCTTTCGTGGGTCGCGCACTACAAACACATCCGAGTCTGGCCGGCATCGGCAGGCTCAGCATCTTCCTTTCCCCACTCTCAAAAGAAGAGATCATCTACCTGAAGGCGCCAGAGCGCAATGTCGCACTCTCCGATCTGGTCACCGACGTCATGCGCCGCAAGCTGCTCCGGCGCACGCACCGCCAGAAAATCGAACTCTCGGCGGCCGACCTCGAGAATATTGAGAAGCGTGCTGGCAGCGCCTACCGTGAACTTATGGAAGCCTGGCATTTCGAATATGTGATTCCAAACCACGACGGGGAGGATAGCGACAACTGGGAGGCATTCTATTATCCCTTGGGAGATGCTCGAAAGGCCCTGCACGCGTTTGTCGCTCTTCTGGAAGGCGGAGTGCCGCTCCACGTGGAGAGGTGGGAAGATGGTTTGGTCCCCTGAAGCTTGCTAAAGAACGCTGCCAGGGGACAACTGTGCAGGTCGGTTACTTGTGCCTGCCGGACCTCTCGATGTATAAGAATGACCGCAGATTCCGCGAGGAGGGGAGATGGAGCATCATCCGAACCATTCTGACCACCACCGTTCCGAGTTGGCTACGCGTCGCGCCTTTCTCTCCTCGCTCGTCTCAGCCACCGTGCTCGCCCCCTGGGCCTTCGGCCAGGACCAGGCGCGGATCGACATGGCGGAGCGCTTTCGCCAGATGTCCGAGCAATTCGAGGCGGAAGGCCTGGCCTCCCCGTTCCGGGGAATCACCTCGAACGGGGAAATCACCCCCGGCCTGTTCCAGATCAGCCCGACCGGCGTCTCCACCGAAGCCGTGCGAAACGCCGCCGTCAAGTTCATCGATTCTCTGACCGGCGCCCAGTTGGCACGGACGATGTTCCCGGCGGACGACGTCGAGTGGCGCAAATGGATGAATCAGCATTTCTATGTGCGTCAGGGAATCAGCCTTCAGGAAATGACCGAGGCTCAGCGCGAGGCCGCTTTCGGCCTCATGCGTGCGTCGCTGAGCGTGAAAGGCTTCGAACTGACGCGCAACATCATGCGCTTGAACGAAACCCTGGCCGAGATGGCTGACGACCCCGTCTTCCTTGGCGAATGGCTCTACTTCATCACCATCATGGGCCGGCCCTCCGCCACCGAACCGTGGGGCTGGCAACTCGACGGGCATCACGCCATCATCAACTATTTTGTGCTCGGCGACCAGGTGGTCATGACCCCGCACTTCCTGGGCTCGGAACCTGTGCGAGCGACTTCGGGCAAGTACAAGGGTCTGGTGATCCTTCAACAGGAACAAAACGACGGCTTGGCCATGTTGCGGGCTCTACCCGATGCTCAGCGCCAGAGGGCAATTCTCAGTTTCTCGAAGACGGGCAACAACAATTTGACAGAGGCTTTCAAGGACAACCTCAATCTCGACTACGCGGGCTTACGCGCGAACGATCTGGCTTCGTCCGCGCGGAACCAGTTGCGCGATCTCGTCCATCTTTACGTCAGCAACATGGATGACGGGCACGCGCGGGTGAAGATGAACGAAGTCGACCGGCACCTCGATAACACCTGGTTCGCTTGGATCGGCGGCAGCGAGGCGGACAGCGTCTTTTACTACCGCGTTCAGAGCCCGGTGATTCTGGTCGAATTTGATCACCAGCGGCCGGCCAACCTTGCGAAGTTCGCCGCAGACCCCAAGAAGCCAACCCAGCAGCACATTCACTGCGTGGTGCGCACTCCCAACGGCAATGACTACGGCAAGGACCTGTTGAGGCAGCACTACCTCGCGCATTCCCACCAGACCTGAGACTTGGCAACGCACGCCCTCACCGTCGGGTCTATCTCGCGTTCAGCTCAAACAAGCTGATGCTCAGCGGTGGCAGCGCCAGAGTGTTTGGCGTTGCGCTCAAGGGCGTTTCCCGGATCTGCAGGACGGGCGGCTTCCCGGGCTCATTGTCGGCATCCAGGCTGGGAGCGGCGATCCGGCGCAGCATTCCGGAACCCTCCAGTTGCACTCCGCTGACCGCGAAGTCGATCTGCTGCGCGGCCTCCGTAGGATTAACGACGGCTACCGTCAGTCGCCGGTGGTCTGCGGTCCAGGCGGCGGCAACGTCCATCGGATAGGTGTCGCTTCCGGAGGAGATCTTGGGTTTATCCACGCCGACGGTTCCTTTCACCGGTTTCTGTGGAGAGTTTCCGCTGACCTCGACGGGGATGGTTCCAAAGTGCTGCCGGTAAAGCTTGAACACCAAACCGACGCTGCTCAGGACCGATTCGTTGCCGTCGTAGTTGAGGTTGGAGATAAAAGCCGTGTAAGCCCCCATCTTGATGACGTCCGTATGGCGAAACATCTCCTGCAGGCTCTCGGCCGCGCACAGCGCCCGCGTGAAGCCCTGGAATCCGCCTCCCGCCCATTCGTCGATGGCCAGCCTGATCTTCTTGTCCTTGAGCTGCGGCATTCTCCGTTGATACTCCTCCCAGGCCTCTACGGTGGCGCGGACCCGGTTCGGCAGCCGGCGGATCTGGTCCTCCAGGGGATCGTTGGTCTTCACGAACTGCTGCGTCTCCAGGTCGAACGCGCTGTCCAAAACGGGATAGAGGTGTTCGGAAAGGTAGTCGAAGTAGTCGGAAGAGTGAGCCAGGAGATTGCCGGACCAATCCTGGGGAGTTCCATATTCGTAAGGCAACCTGGCTGGCAGCGGCCGGCGGTGATGGCGCGCCGTGGTGCTCGTTTCGAAAGGGGTAGCGCCGGAGGCCACGAGCTCGATGGTGGGATCGACCTTTCGCATCGCCTGGGCAAACAGGTTGTGTTTGATAACGTACTGGTCGATATACATGTGTCCCAGTTGCCACTGGCCGTACATTTCGTTGCCGATGCCCCACCACTTCACCCCGTAAGGAGCCGGGTGGCCGTTGGCGGCGCGCAGTTTGCCCATCGGCGTGCCGGCAGGACCGTTGCAATACTCGACCCATTCCGCTGCCGAGTGGGCGTCGCCAAAACCAGCGTTCACGCAGATGTAAGGGTCAATCCCGAGCAGGCGACACAGTGTCATGTACTCATCTGTGCCGACGTCGTTGTATTCCACCGTCCGCCAGGCGTAGTCGTAGCGGGGCGGTCTGCGGTCGCGATCGCCAATCCCGTCCCGCCAGTCGTAGCCGGAGGCAAAATTCCCGCCGGGCCACCGGTAGATTCCGGAGTCGAGTCCTTTGAGAAGCGCGATCATGTCCGGTCGAAAGCCCTCCACATTGTCGGCAGGCATGAGCGACACCACTCCGATGTGAAACGAGCCTCGGCCGGTCCCGATGATTTCGAGCGACCCGTCCTGGCTGTCCCTGCCGGCCGTAAACCTCAAAGGAAACTTGGTGTATTTCGCGGGGAGCGGACCCATCCGGACGGTCTGACGGTCGCCGGGGCCCAATCCCCACACCAGAACTGACCGTGACCTTCGCGCCCACTTCGCCGGACAACACCACCGAACCCGCGTAGGCCCGGCCCTTACGCAAGGTCAGACCCGACTGCCGGATGCCGTGCACCGTGGCGCCGTCGAGCTTGACGAGCGGAGATTGGTCGCCGACGTAGGGATGGGTCGTGTCCATCACCACGAACGCGTCGGCCCCCACCGGTCGCCAGCGGTTGAAGTTCTTCTTGGTGTTTTCGGGATTTAGTTTCTCGCTGGAATCCACCGGGTAGAAAAACTTCCGGTCACTGAGCATCTCCGCCCAGAGCCCCTTTTCAAAGAGATTAAAGAGGAGCTCGCTGAACTGGCCGTAGATATACCGGTCGATCGGCGCACCGGTCCGGGTGGCATCGACCGTCGTGGCGACCCTGACCGCAGTTGAATTTGCGGTCTGGGCTGCAGCGTTGGCAACCGAGCCGGCAACCAGCAAGAATGAAATGAACCCATTCCGTCGCATATCGACGTCCTCCGTCGAGCCAAGGAAGTGGGACCCTAGCTCCGGCTCTTAATTTACCAGCCTATGAACGCTCCGCCTACGGGCTCATGATGCGGATGGCGCTTGAGGGCCGTTGCACGATCGGGTACAAGTGATGAAGCGCACTCATGGCGGGTGACATCGATCACTGCCCGGCTCGACAAACGGCTCTAATCAACAGTCAGGGAACTAATACGGATCAAACAAAATCTGTAGCGGCAGACTGCAGATAGGGGGTACGCCATGGCACGCTACTTATTGCGGGTAGCCCCAATCATCGTTGCGGCATTATTGTGCGGAGCCTCGCCGTCATTCTGCCAGGGTTTCGGTACCGCGAAAAAACAGGTGACCCTGCACCGCAAACTGGCCGCGACGGCCAGGCTGGAGGGAACATCGATCAAAGTTAAGGTAACCGCACCCGGGCAGTGGTCGGCTGTCGCCCAAAAGCTGAAAGAGGTTCTCGAAGCTGATCTCCTCCACCACAATAACCAACTTCGGCTCGACGACGCCCATCCGGACAGCCTCATCTCATGCACGATCACTGCAGTCTCAATTCCGCAGCCGGCCACGGTCACGCTGGAGCATCCGGCCATCAAACTTCCCATCGGAGGGAGTCAACAGTTGACGTCGGTGAAGGTCAGCGGCAAGCTGGATGCCAGCTATCGTGTCGAGACGCCCGACCGGCAGGTGATCGACTCTGACAACCTCGAAGCCCAGTACTCGCAAACCGTTGTTTCCGCCGGCGGGGCGTGGCCTGTGCCTTTCGGCAAAAAGCAGGCAGTGCCCACAACGGCTGACGTGGAACAGAACCTGGTCCTCAATATGGCAGAGCGCATCGCGGCACGGCTAGTGAACACTGACGACAACGTGACCGTCGCTCTGGCACGGGGCAAACTGGACTCGGCGAACAACTACGCGCAGTCCGGACTCTGGGACCGGGCGCTCGAGGCGCTACAGACCATGAGTCCCTTCCCCAAACCCGAAGACGAGGCGTACCGGCTCTACAACATCGGCGTCGCTTACGAGGCAATGGGTTACGCTGCGGGCGAGCCTAAGGCGGCGCTCAAATTTTTCGATGAGGCCTCGATCAACTACGGCAAGGCCCTCGATCTGAATCCCAGCGAGAAGTACTTCCTGGAGCCCCAGAGCCGGATCGTGATCGCGGTGGACATCTCCCAGCGGCTCAGCCAAGGAACCTCAACGCTCGCGGTCGGGGCCGCGCCGGGCGGCCAGACAGCCGGGCTCGAGCAGGCGCTCACCAATGCCGATGTCATCAAGCTGAGGAAGGCGGGCATGAATGAAGCCAACTTGATCGATAACATCAATCGAGCGCGTTCGGTCAACTTCGACCTCAGCACCGAGGGCCAGGTGAACCTGCTCAGTAACGGGATCAGCAATCAGGTCTTGAAGGCCATGCGCGATCGTCAGTCGCCAGGCTAATGAGTCGAACCGGAACGGCCCTCAGGGTGTTTGTGTTGCGTCGATCTTTCCTAATGCTGCTGGCTCCGGCATTGCTTGCCACCCCCATCATGCCCCAGGAACATTGTGGCGCCGCCAAGGGGTTCATGGTTCGCGCCCTGGAGCGGGTGGGTCCCGGTGCGAGCGATGCGGAGACATCAGATGGCCTGCAGCTGTTGAAGCGCTCCACCCAGGCGTGCGCGAGCCTGGGTGACGCCTGGTACTACCGGGCACTGTTCGAGCAGAGGCTGGGGCATGCGCCGCAGGCCGGCTTCGCCTTGCGGCAGGCCCGCCTGGTGGGTTCGGAGGCGCTCGAGCAGAGCATCGACCCTTTCACCCTCTCGACCTCGCCACAGCCCGCGAAGGCGAGTGTGGGCCCAGTTCGCGACAAGTGGGCGCTGGTGGTGGGCATCGGCCGATTCAACGACCCGTCGGTGCCCTCGCTGACCCTGACCGCCAAGGATGCCCGCGATTTTCGCAACCTCCTGGTGGACAGCGGTGCGGGACGCTTCTCCCCCGGGCACGTGCATCTGCTGGCGGACTCCGAGGCCACCACGCGGCGAATCAAGGACGAATTCAACTGGCTTTCGCGGTCCGCCACCCCCGACGATCTGGTAGTGATCTATTTCAGCAGCCACGGATCGTCGGGCAGCATGGATGTGGCGGGCGCGCACTACGTGGTCACTTATGACACCGCGATCAGCGGCGCGTCGGACGAAGAGCGTCAGAACAATCTGTACGGCACCGCGCTCCCCATGGAAGACCTCGCGAGCGTCGTCCGCAACCGGATCAAGGCGCTGCGAGCCGCCGTCTTTCTGGACACCTGTCACAGCGGGGCGGCGGTCGGCACGTCCGGCCAGCTCCCGTCCGCGATTCCGGAGGCTAGTGTCGCAGCGGGCACGCTGGAACGGATCCGCGATGGTACGGGACGGGTGGTGATGGCGTCGAGCCGGGCGGACGAGAACTCTTACGAGAGCCCTGCCTTGAAGAACGGCTACTTCACCTATTACCTGATCCTCGGCCTCAGGCAGCAGCAGGGGCTGGCGCCGCTGTCGACCGTCTACGATTTCGTGCGCGCCCATGTCGCCGAGAGCGTGGGCGAGATGGCGAAAGGGGTGACGGCGGTCGTTGCCTCCCGAACCTCCCAGCCGGGGCCGCAACAGCATCCGGTGATGCTTACCAGCACTGGGGCTGATTTCGCCATTGGCGTCGCTTCCACGGCCGTAGCCGATCTCCAGCGCTAGCTTCATCAAGAGAGCCCGTAAGCTTGCAAACCGGGCTCGGCCGCGACAAGCGACCCGTTCGTGGAGCGCGCACTGGGTGTCGATCAGCCTGACTTACGTTCGGCGCGAATCGAGGCAGTGATCGCGATAACCAGAACCCCGCAAATCAGCGCGAGCGACAGGAAGACTGGAATCCTCAGAAAATGGGAGACCGCCATCTTGATTCCCAGGAACATCAGGACAACCGCCAGTCCAGGCCGCAAGTAGCGGAATCGGGCGATCGCCCCCGCCAGCAGGAAATAGAGAGCGCGCAGTCCCAAAATCGCGAAGATGTTAGAGGTGTAGATGACGAACGGGTCTTGAGTGACCGCGAAGACGGCTGGGATCGAGTCTAACGCGAACAAAACGTCCGTGGTCTCGATGAGGATGAGTGCCAGAAACAAAGGCGTGGCCCGAAGCCGCCCGTCCGTCCGTACAAAGAGCGCGGCCCCCTTGGCGTCCGGGTCAAGCGGGATCAACCGCCGCACAAAGCGCAGGACGCGATGGCGCTCGACTTGAAGCTGGACTTCCTTCTGCCGGAGAAGCCTGGCCCCGGCAACAAGCAGGAACGCCCCGAACAGGTAAAGTATCCAGTGAAACCGCCCGACGAGTTCTACGCCGATAAAGATGAAGATGGCCCGCATCGCCAGCGCGCCCACGATGCCCCAAAAAAGGACCCGGTGTTGGTAACGATCCGGTATGGCCATGGTGGTGAAAATCAAGGCAAAGACGAAAAGGTTGTCGGCGGAGAGCGACACTTCCACGATGTAGCCGGCGAGAAATTGTACGGCGGTCTCAGACCCCTGCCAGGCCCAGACGCCCAGGTTGAACAGGACGGCCAGCCCCACCCACGCGGCGTACCAGGTCGTCGCCTCGCGCCGGCTGGGGGTGTGAGCGCGCCGCTGGAACAGCCCGAGATCCAGGGCGAGCATTGCCAGAACCAGCAGCCCAAAAAGAACCGGAGCCAGGAGGTTATTCATCGTTGGCCGGGGTAGGAGAACCTGGGCAAAGGAAACGAACGCCACGCCAGCCAAACCACGCTGCCATCGCTTCGGCCTCTTCCCTCACGAGCGACCTCAATTCGCGCCTAACCTAGCCAGAGCATAGCCTGTGCAAGCAGGATTTAGTCGAAAAATCAGTTGCCGCGCCGCAGCTTAGCGGTCCTCACAAAAGTGGTTAGGGGATACGGCTCCTTGGTCCCGGTTGGTAACCCCATGTTATTCTGCGCGGCACTTGACGGCGTTTAGCCCTTGGTATATACCCGTGCCATGAGACTGAACTTGAGGGCGTGTCAGTCAGAGCGGGATAGCCAGGCAGGTGGTGGCGGAGGTCAGTGTGGAAGGCACTCCGATTTTTACGAACGAAGCCGTCATCTTATTGAAAACAAGCCGCTTCCATTTTTGGAATCGGCCCGATCCCGTCAAGTTGTTCAAAACAAAAACTTTGTTCTCCGTATCCCGTCATCTTGCTGATAAAAAAGGTGGTTGGCCGAGTCGCGCGCCTGGGCATCCGGGCGCTGATCTGTTTCGAGGCAGTCAGCGCTGGCCCTGACCATCGGACTCACCGCAATGAGTGATGCGTTGGCCTTCCTCCAAGCTCGCGACTTCCTTCTTTCCTGCCGCGACAACTACGAACACGCCTATCGTGACTTCCGGTGGCCGGAGCTAACCACTTTCAATTGGGCCCTCGACTACTTCGATCAAATAGCGGTCGGGAACGAAGGCCTCGCCTTGTGGGCCTTGGAGGAGAGCGGCCAGGAGCACAGGCTCTCCTTTGAGGCCCTGAGCAGGCGCGCGAACCAGGTGGCGAACTACCTCAAGGGCCTAGGCGTGCGCCGCGGGGATCGGATTCTCGTCATGCTCGGTAATGAGGTGGCGCTGTGGGAATGCGTTCTTGCGTTGATGAAACTGGGCGCCGTCGCCATTCCCGCGACGACGATGCTCGGGCCGGACGATCTGTCGGACCGGATTGAGCGAGGAGGAGTGCGCCATCTCGCCGTCGGAGCAGCGCACACCGTGAAGTTCGGTGAGCTGGGCGATGGCCTCACACGGATATGCGTTGGAGAGCGGGTTCCCGGATGGCATTCGTTTGAGGACTCCGGCCTGTATCCCGAGAAGTTCGAACCGGAATCGCCGACGAACGTTAGCGATACCTTGATGCTCTACTTCACCTCCGGAACCACCGCAAAGCCGAAGATCGTACGGCATTCGCACCAAAGCTATCCGGTAGGCCACTTGTCCACGATGTACTGGATTGGGCTGCAGCCGGGCGACGTCCACTGGAACATCAGTTCTCCGGGCTGGGCCAAGCACGCCTGGAGCTCGTTCTTTGCGCCCTGGAATGCCGGCGCCACCGTCTTCGCTTACAATTACTCCCGCTTTCAGCCGAAACGCGTTCTGGAGACCCTGGTCGAACGGCGCGTCACGACCCTCTGTGGGCCACCGACGGTGTGGCGGATGCTGGTCCAGGAGAATCTCTCGGATTACCCGGTCGCCCTTCGTGAGGTGGTGAGCGCCGGCGAGCCTCTCAATCCCGAAGTAATCTCCCGGGTGCAATCCGCCTGGAACATTACTATTCGGGAAGGTTTTGGCCAGACCGAGACGACCGCCGTAGCCGGCAATTCACCGGGCCAGCCGGTGAAGCCGGGGTCGATGGGAAGACCGCTGCCGGGATATCGGGTGGCCGTTTTGGATTCCAATGGCCAGCCCTGCTCTGACGGCGAGCTCTGTCTGGATCTTTCCGCGCGGCCCGCAGGCCTGATGAACGGGTACGAGGACGACGGCGGGACCCGCACGGAGCAGAGCGGGTTTTACCATACCGGCGACATCGTCTCGCGCGATCAGGACGGTTACCTGAGTTATGTGGGCCGGACCGACGACGTCTTCAAGTCTTCCGACTATCGCATCAGCCCCTTCGAACTCGAGAGCATCTTGATCCGGCATCCGGCGGTCGCCGAGGCGGCCGTGGTGCCCTGCCCCGATCCGGTACGCCTGGTAGTGCCCAAGGGCTTTATCGTCCTCGCCCCGGGCTGGAGTGCCGGCCCCGACGTCGCACGCAATATTTTCGCCTTCGTTCGTGAGGCTGTGGCGCCCTATAAGCGGATTCGAAGGTTAGAGTTCTGCGAGCTACCGAAGACCGTTTCAGGAAAGATCAAACGAAGGGATCTGCGAGAAATTCAGGCGGAACGGGAGCCCTCCGCCGACCGGCGCGACAACGAATTCTTCGAAGAGGACTTTTCGCGGTCCTGAGAGTACCTTCGGAGATCCGGAAATCCCGAGACGGATGCCGGTCAAAAAGGATCTCAGGGCTGCGGCGCACGGCCTACACGGCGGACGAGCCAACGCTAGCGCTCCGGAGAACGGGAATCCTCCACAACGCGGATATACTCTAGCCCGAGTTGGGAGGTGCGATGAAGAAGTGGAGGCGGTCGTACATACTCTTCGGGCCGGTGCTCGGGACGCTGCTGGCTTCGACAGGACTGTCCGCCCAAACCGGCTCCGCAAGTGAGAAGTTCGATGCGATCGTCGTCAAGAACGTCATGGTGCCGATGCGAGACGGCGTGAAGCTGGCAACGGACGTCTACTTGCCGGCGGCCGGGGGAGCGGTGGCGCCGGGCAGATACCCGGTGCTGGTTTCACGGACGCCTTATGGCAAGGATCCCGCGCCGTCTTCGCCGGAGTCGGAGAACCTGGCCTACCACTTCGCCCAGCTCGGCTACGCGGTGGTCGTGCAGGATTGCCGGGGCCGCTACCATTCGCAAGGTACGTTCTATATCGACATCAACGAGGGCAAAGATGGCTACGACACGGTGGAGTGGGCGGCGCAACAACCGTGGTCCAACGGCAAAGTGGGGACCTACGGCGGGTCCTACCTGGCGCAGACTCAGAACGCCTTGGCGGTGCTGAGGCCTCCGCATCTGGCCGCCATGTTTGTCATGGTCGGGACCTCCAACTATTTCGACGAGGGCGCTTACCGCGGCGGGGCATTCACCCTGCTGCACAATCTGGTCTATCCGCTGATCCTCACGTCGACCAGCCAGGAGGCCCAAAGAGATCCAGCGTTGAAAGCCGCCATGCTTCAGGCCCTGCACGAGCAGGTCGGGGACTGGTTGCGCGCCTATCCATACCGCCCCAATGCCTCGCCCCTCCTCCTCGACCCGGTGAATCAACGATGGTTCCAGGACTTCGTCGACCATCCCACTTACGACGACTACTGGAAGCAGAACGGGTTCAACTTCGAGGCCGCCTACGACAAGTATCCCGACATTCCGATCTATTTCCTGAGCGGCTGGTACGATCTGTTCGAGCGCGGCACGCTGCACAACTACCTGGGACTCGCCTCCCGCCACAAGTCTCCAACCAAACTGCTGATGGGCCCCTGGGTTCACGGAATCGGGCCGCGCGCTTCGGGCGACGTGGATTTCGGGCCCAGCGCCGCCGTCGACCTGCGGGCGGAGCAAGAGCGCTGGTTCGATGAGGTGCTAAAGGGCAAGCACAACGGCATCCTGGAGGAGCCGCCCGTGCGTCTGTTCATCATGGGCGGCGGCGAAGGGGCGCGGAGCGAAAAGGGTCTCATGGAGGACGGCGGCCGTTGGCTTGGGACGACGGCCTGGCCCCCTCCGGACTCATCCTCCCGCGCCTATTACCTGCACGGAGACGGCAGTCTGAGCGAGCGGGCGCCCGGCGACGAAACTCCGAGCAGCTACCTGTTCGATCCGCACCATCCGGTGCCGACCATCGGCGGACAGATTGATTCCGGCAAGGATCTCTCGCCCGACGGTCCTCGCGACCAGCGCTGCACCCCGAAGATCTTCGGATGCGAAAACGATCTCCCGCTGTCGTCCCGTCGTGATGTTCTGGTGTTTCAGTCGCCGCCTCTCGAGTCCGACGTGGTGATTGCGGGTCCGGTGACGGTTGACCTTTGGGTCTCTTCCTCGGCCCCGGATACCGACTTCACCGCGAAACTGGTGGACGTCGCGCCGCCCAACCGCGACTATCCATGGGGCTACGCCATGAATCTGGCTGACCGTATTGTCCGGGTCAGTTCGGGGGACGACGCGCCCGCGCGGAGTTTGATGAAAACCGGCAAAATCCGCAAGCTCACCATCGATCTCATCGGGACGGCGAACCGCTTCCAAACGGGTCATCGCATCCGGGTCGACATTTCGAGCAGCAACTTCCCCTTCTTCGACGTCAATCCGAACACCGGGGAGCGTCCCGGTTATCAGACCCACGCGGTCGCGGCTCAGAACACGGTGTATCACGACCGGGAGCATCCGTCGCATATCAGCCTGGCGGTCGTGCGTCCCGGCGGGTAAGCAGAGCGCGCCAGGCCAGGGCTTGGCCTCCGCCGCACGCGCTCTGAGGAACTATGTTAAATTCGAGGGCGCCTCGCGGCAGAATCGAGCGTGGCTCTCGCCCGGCCGCGCCGGCGGTGGGGATCTACTTCTCGTCAGGTGGATGGATGAAGCTAAACGCGTACCTGGTCAAGAGCACGGTGGTGGCGGCTTTGGGTGGACTGTTGTTCGGGATCGACACGGCGGTGATCTCCGGCGCCACCCGCGAGTTGAGCACGAGCTACTCGCTGACGCCCAGCACGCTGGGCCTGACGGTTTCCATTGCGCTGTGGGGCACGGTCATTGGAGCCATGACGGCCGGGTTCCTGGGCGATCGCTGGGGACGGCGCGACAGCCTGCGCCTGATGGCGGTCTTCTACCTGGTCTCGGCGCTGGGCTGCGCCTTCGCCTGGGGCTGGTACCCGCTGCTGGTCGCCCGCTTCCTGGGAGGCCTCGGAATCGGCGGCTCCTCCGTCCTGGGCCCGATGTACATCGCCGAGATCGCCCCGGCCAAGTGGCGCGGGCGGCTGGTGGGCTCGTTCCAGATCAACATCGTGGCGGGAATCCTGCTCGCCTACTTCTCCAACTTCGTCGTGGGCCGCTTTGGTATGGGAGTGATCGAATGGCGCTGGAAACTGGGTATCCCGGCGGTTCCGGCGGCGCTGTTCCTCCTGATGCTGTTCACCATCCCGCGCAGCCCGCGCTGGCTGGTGAAGAAGCGCCGCATCGATGAGGCGCGGGACGTGCTCCGCGTGACCGGCGACGAGAACTACGAGCGGGACCTGCAGGAGATCGTTCAATCGATCGACCTCGAGCACGCGGCGCAGGATCACCTCTTCAACTGGAACTGGTCGCGGGGTTCTCTCAATCTGAGGTACATCTACCCGATTTTCCTGGCCTTTTCGCTGGGCGTCTTCAACCAACTCTCCGGCATCAACGCCATTCTTTACTATCTCAACGATATCTTTGAGAGCGCCGGCTTCAGCAAGGTGTCCGGGGACTTGCAGGCGGTGGCCATCGGCGCCACCAACCTGCTGTTCACGCTGATCGCCATGTCGGTGATTGACAAGCTGGGCCGAAAGACGCTGCTGCTGATCGGCTCCGTGGGCACCGCCGTCAGCCTGGCCGGGGTGGCCGCCGTCTTCTTCACCGGCACGCATAAGGAGACCATGGTGTGGCTCCTGGTGGGATTCATCGCCTCTTTCGGTTTCTCCCAGGGTGCGGTGATCTGGGTCTTCATCGGCGAGGTCTTCCCTAACCAGGTGCGAGCCAAGGGGCAGAGCCTGGGAAGCTTCGCACACTGGTTTATGAACGCGCTGATTTCCGGCCTCTACCCCTTGATGGCGGAGTCCTCCGGCGCCTACCCGTTCCTGTTTTTTTCGGTCATGATGGCGGTCCAATTCTTCGTGGTTCTGCTGTTCTACCCCGAGACCAAGGGCGTCAGCTTGGAGGAGATGCAGCGACAGCTCGGGATCACGTAGCGGGAGCGGTCTGCGGACCGTCGAATCCATTCGTCCGTTGAGGTTCTTATGAACGGCCAATGTCCGCACATGAGAAAGGCGCACGACGTCGATCCCAGCGGAACGGGTTGCAAGGAATGCCTGGAGATGGGAGACGACTGGGTCCACCTGCGGCTCTGCCTCTCCTGCGGCCACGTGGGCTGCTGCGACTCCTCCAAGAACAGACACGCCACCCGTCATTTTCACGAAACCCACCATCCGGTGATCCGGTCGTTCGAGCCGGGAGAACACTGGCTTTGGTGCTATGTGGACGAAGTGATGTTCGGCGAATAGGGGTCTCGAACCACGCGTCGATCCCAAGGGCGGAAAGGAATCCCCCATGAGCGCTCCCGATCCCGCGGCTTATCCCTGGCCGGCTCTGCCTCTAAACGAGTGGCGGGAGACGTATGCAACCCTTCACATGTGGACCCAGGTCATCGGTAAGGTCCGGCTGGCGCTGAGCCCTTATGTGAACCACTGGTGGCACTCGACGCTCTACGTCAGCGCCCGCGGCCTGAGCACTTCAGCGATACCTTACGGCCCAGGGGTCTTCGAGATTGAGTTCGATTTCAGGGATCATGCCCTGCGCATCGCGACCAGCCAGGGCGAGACCCGGACCCTGCCTCTGGCCCCGCGACCGGTGTCGGCTTTCTATCACGAAGTGATGGATGCCCTCGAATCGTTGGGCATCCGGATCCACATCTGGCCCGTGCCGGTCGAGGTCCCCGACCCCATCCCGTTTGAGAAAGATCAACTCCATGCCTCCTACAATCCTGAATACGCGCACCGCTTCTGGCGGGTTCTGATGTCAGTCGACAAGGTCTTCAAGCAGTTTCGTGGAGGTTTTATCGGCAAGTGCAGCCCCGTCCACTTCTTCTGGGGCAGCTTTGACCTGGCCGTGACCCGCTTCAGCGGCCGGCCGGCGCCCGAGCGGCCCGGCGCCGACGCCATCACCCGGGAGGCCTACTCGCACGAGGTCATCAGCGCGGGCTTCTGGCCCGGAGGCGGAGCGATTCCCGACGCCGCCTTCTATTGCTACGCCGCTCCCGAACCGCCTGGCTTCCGGGAGAGCGCGGTGCGTCCGGAAACCGCCTTCTACAGCGCGGAGATGTCCGAGTTCTTCCTGATGTACGACGACGTCAGGAAAGCCGACGCTCCCGAGGCCCGGCTGCTGGAATTCCTCGAAACTACCTATCAAGCCGGCGCCGCCCTCGGAAACTGGGACCGCCAGACGCTCGAAAGGGCCACGAGCTGAGCCGATCTCAATCCGCTCGACGTGACCTTCCCCTTGCGGCGCCATCCGTCGCGACAAAAAATTGACATTCCTTTGACACTCGCGCCCCGCCGCCGTGCCACAATCCTGGGCGACCGGGTGCGCGATCATTTGGCAGCTTGCCCGGAGCGCATCTCAAAAGGAGCCCGCATGAGAGAGTCATACCTTCGGGCCGGCGTATCCTCGGCGCTCGCGCTGTTGGCGCTCGCCCTTCTATCGCCGGTTTGCCTCGCCCAAACCTACGCCATCACCGATCTCGGCACCCTTGGAGGAAATTCGAGCGGTGCGCGCGGCATCAACTCCACCGGCGAGATCACCGGGTATGCCTACGCTACCGGCAACAAGATCAGCGCCGCCTTTCTCTACACCAACGGCAAGCTCTCTAGCCTGGGAACCCTGGGCGGAACTTCGGCCATCGGCCTGGCGATCAACAGCACAGGCGAGGTGGCGGGATATTCCACCCTCGCCAGCGGCAGCTATCGCGGCTTCCTCTACAACGGCAGCCGCATGATCAGCGTCGGCACCCTGGGGAGCAACTACAGCGATGCGGAGGGTATGAATGATGCCGGGCAAGTCGTGGGCGCTTCGACGACCGCCAACGGCGAGACTCACCCCTATTTGTTCAGCAAAGGGAAAATGATCGACCTGGGCACGCTAGGCGCGCATGACTCGTGGTCCTGGAATACGGCGCAAGCGGTCAACAACTCGAGCGAGGTCGTGGGCTACTCCTACAATGCCCAGGGCAATTTTCTGGGCTTCCTCTGGGTCAAGGGTCACATGACGTCGCTGGGCACGCTGGGTGGAGACTGGAGCCAGGCCTTCGCCATCAACGATCTGGGACAGATTACCGGCCAGGCTTACACCACGAGCAATCTAAGGGCTCACGCCTTCCTCTTCGAGGGAGGCCGGATGCAGGACCTGGGTACGCTGAAGGGTCCCTATAGCTACGGCTTCGGCATCAACAATTCCGGCGTGGTAGTGGGGGAGTCAACCCACAACCTCGCAGACCTGTCGACGCACGCCTTCGTTTACAGCGTAGGAAAGATGCAGGATCTCAACCAACTGATCGCGGCCGGCTCGGGCTGGGTCCTCACGACCGCTTACAGCATCAACGACGCGGGCCAGATTGTCGGCTATGGAACGCTCAACCGGCAGCAGCATGGATTCTTGCTCACACCGCAGTAACTGAGGTGCAAGAACGCAAAGCCGGAAAAGCCCGGGCATAGTAGCTCCGGTGGATTTTCGAGAAGGGGGGAGCGGGCGCAACCGCCGGCCGACGATTCACCGGCCTGCAGGCTAGCTCCTGGCTAGCTTGGAGGCCAGAGTGATCAGAAGCCGGCGGTTGCCAGCGGACAATCGCTCGTACACGCGAACCAACCGCGTGGCTGACCGTGACATCTCGGAGTGCGTGGGCATTGGAATCGGACGCGCCTGCCCGCCGCGGTTGAGCAACAGCTGGTAGGGCTCAACTTCGAGGGCCTTGGCAAACTTCTCGAGGGTCGAGATGGAAGGGGCGGTGTACCCGCCCTCGACTCGTGAAATATACGACCGCAGCAGTCCTGAACGCCTCTCCACGTCGCCCTGAGAGAGGCCCTTCGCCTCACGCAAGGTTCGAATCTTTCGGCCAATATTCATAGTCGCGTCAGCCTTAATCAACAGAGTAATGATCACCGGACAAGCACAAGATCATACTAGAAACCGGAAGCGCACTGTCAAGAAGAAATGCGTTTCCGTGCCCAAGAGTCACTGACGCAATCCCAAGGAGCACTCGTCGCGCTGGCCGAGCTGAAGGGCAGGAAGGATTTACCGGGAGGCGCCGGTGACGCGCGGGCGCTCTGCGACTTCGCGCGCCGTCCAACCGGCAACGGCCAGAGCCAGAATCGAGCCCGGCACCTCCGCCAGATCCGGCAGCAGCAGCGCCAAGCGGGACCCGTGGCTCAGCTCATGATCGTTGCTGTCGGTAACGGCCAGGGCGGCCGTACCGCGCGCCTTAAGCTCGGCCGCGACCGTGGCGGCTTCTTTGCACAACCGGCTCCGGGAACCGGAGAGGAACACTACCGCAGCGTCGGAGGCCATACGACCGCGCAGACTCGCAAGATCGATACCGGAGACTCGGTCCGGACACCGCGCCAGGTCCGCCGCCCGCAGCGCCGATGAATGGTAGGAACCTCCGCCTGCAAAGAAGATTCTGCCCGCCGGACGCAGCTCAGCGGCGAAGGAGCGGACGGCAGCCGCCAGTTGGCTCACGATCCAGTCGAGGTGGCCGGGAAGGTCGTGCCAGTTCTTCTCCAGACGTTCCAAGGAGGCTTGCGGACGCTTGAGGAGCCGGGCCGCAATCAGCGCCAGATCGCCGGCCGAGGCGTGTTCCAGGCAAGCCTCGGCCAGGCCTTGGGCGGGAGCGCCGGCTACGTCGGGCAGGCCAAAGACGCGGTCGGCCGCCGCGGCCAGCGGCGACGACGGTGAAGTCACCGCGAGCACCTGGGCGCCTTGCTGGCGGGCCGCCTGGACGGCTTTGACCAGCGAGAGCGCATCGGGTTCCACCTGATTGGAGATGGCCACCACCACCGACCCGCGCCGCAGCACCCGCAGAGTATAGGACAGGAAGGATGACGCCTCCCGCACCACCGCGGGATAGCCGAGCAGATCTTCCACCGCGTAACCAGCCGCCAGCGCTGCCGGGAGCGTGCGCACGCTGCCCAGAACGTAGACCGGCGCCTCCCCCCAGCGGATCCCACGCACGGCGCGCTCGTAGTCCGGGCGCCCCCGTGTGAACATTTCGGTCAAGGTCTGGGGTAGGCTGATCAGCTCCGATTGTGCCTGCATCAGACCTCCAGCCTCAGAACGCGGCCCCGCGCCGCCAGCGGGTCGGTTCGGCGCCGGGCGTCGAATTCGTGCTCGTAAGCAAAGAACGAAGCTCCCCAGAGAAGGATCAGCGATCCTAGAAAGGCCCAGATCAGCAGCGTGGCCGAGATCGCAAAGGGTCCGTAGACCTCGGGAAAGTGAAGCCAGGGAAGAATCAGGACGAAACCGAGCCGGACGGCTTCGGTGATCAGGGCCGCGCACACCGCCGCCGGGAACATACGTTCCAGCGGGACCTTGCCGTGGGGCAAGGCGTAATAGGTGGCGAAGAAGATCCCGATCATCAGGGGCACCGAGATGGTCTCGAGCGACGCGCGTGCCAGCACCGTACCCAGCATGGGCCAGGGCAGGCGGTCCAGCGCCCCGGGAAACATCGAGGCCATCACCGTACCCAAAGCCACCGACCCGAAGCACATCAAAGCCACGCCGATGGTCAGCATGACGGAGACAGCGAGGTTGCCCACGTAACTCCGGTCGCGCCGGATGCCCCAGACCTTGTTGAGAGCTACTTCCAGCGGCAGGAACACCCCCGAACTGGTCACGAACAACAGCAGCACCGAGACCACCTGAACCTGGCGGCGGGCCCGCGCCACCACGGACAGGTTGCGGATCACGAAGTCGGCCCCGGCAGGCAGATTGGCGTGCAGCAGCGCCACAATCATGTCGTAAGCGCCCTGCCACCTCAGCCATGACCGACAAATGGTAATCAGCAGAAGCGTGAAGGGAAAGAAAGCCAGCAAAGCATTGGCAGCGATCGAAAAGGCGTAGGCGTGGACCTCCGTGGTCCAGAGGTAACGGAAGCTCCAGCGAAACCGCTCGCCGAAGCCGGGAACCGGGACCTCTACCGCGGCCCCCGGCCGCTCCGCTCTCAGTTGTTCTTCAGTGATCACAAGGATTCGGCGCTGGCCCCACTCTATCGAGCCCCACTTGCCTCCGGCGCCCGCCTCTTCGATGTTACTTGAATGGAATGGACGTTCGCCGGACTTTATTCCACAGACACCGGAATTCGCCGGGACCTCTGCCAGTTGACAGTCGAGGCGGCTTCATGCCGCCAGGACATGACTTCATGCCACCCGAACATTGCGGGTAAGCCCGGCCCTCCAGCGTAGCTTTGGATTTATAATCGGCCTCATGGCACACCAATTCCTAACCTCTTACCTGACTGACTCGCTGGCCCTGTTCCGGGTTTATAAATCGCTGGGCGAGCGCGCCATGGCACAAGTCAAGGACGACCAACTCCACTGGGCGCCGGATGCCGAGTCTAACTCGATCGCGATCATCGTCAAGCACATGGCCGGGAACATGCGCTCGCGCTGGTCCGACTTTCTCACCAGCGACGGCGAGAAACCCGACCGCAATCGCGATTCCGAGTTCGAGGCGCCGCCAGCCACTCGCGAAACCCTCATGCAGTTGTGGGAATCGGGCTGGAGCTGCCTCTTTGCCGCGCTCGAGCCGCTGACCGACGCGGACCTCGAGCGCACGGTCTACATCCGTGCCGAGCCCCATTCTGTGATGCAGGCTATCAACCGCCAGGTGGCCCATTACGCCTACCATGTAGGCCAGATCGTTTTCCTCGCCAAGCAGCTTCAATCCTCCCAGTGGACGCCGCTGACCATCCCGCGCGGCCAATCGGTGCAATTCAACGCCAGGGTGGCGAGCGGCGAGGCCAGTCAAAGGTAACCGGCTTAAGTCGGAATGACATAGGTCCTTCGCAGCAAACCTTTGAAAGCGGAACTCAGAGCTCGCAGCCGCGATGCCCTTCCCCGCAAGAGCCTGCTTGAACGGAACAATCCTCGCGTTGGTAATGCATGGTGCTATACTTTTGTTTTGCGCAAGTGATTCGACGTTTGGAGCCACCTAACGTGACCAGCGTGCGAACACAACCCCCCGATTCCGGCTTCCTTCCCTGCCGCCCACCCCTTCATCGGAGATACCTATGAAACGAAATAAGACCAAGCCAGCCAAGTCCAAGCTCAAGACCATGCCTGATTCCGGCGTGTCGCGGCGCGACTTTCTGCGGGGAGCCGGCGTCGCGGTCTCCGGCAGCCTGCTCGCGGGTGGAGCGTTGCTCGAGGCCGCTCCGCCGGAGGCGGCGAACAAGGTCCTTGGGCCCGGCGCCGTCCCTTTCACCCTGCGCATCAACGGCAAGCCGCACACCGTCAAGCTCGAGCCGCGCGTGACCCTGCTCGATGCCTTGCGCGATCACCTGGACATGACTGGAGCCAAGCGCGTCTGCGACCGGGGCACCTGCGGAGCCTGCACGGTGATGCTGAACGGCAAGGTGATCTACGCTTGCAGCATCCTGGCAATCGAGGCGTCGGTCGAGGCCGGGCCTAATGAAATCACCACCGTCGAGGGGCTGGCGGCCGAGGGCAAACTGAGCCCGGTGATGCAAGCCTTCGTCGATCACGACGCCCAACAGTGTGGTTTCTGTACCCCGGGCTTCGTCATGGCGAGCACGGCCCTGCTGAAGCACACTCCCAACCCCAAGCTGGCCGATATCGAGCGCGGATTGGGAGGAAACCTTTGCCGCTGTGGCACTTATCATGGACAGAAGGCAGCCCTGCTGCAGGCGGCCAAAGCCATGAAGGCAGCGGCCAGCGGCTAGGGCCGTGAATCCGCGGTCAGCTTTTCAACAGCTTTTTGAGGAAACGAACCCGGCATGTTGTTGAAAATAAAAGATCGGGCTTCGAAAGGCAAGCAAGACTGGGCCCCCGATACCCCTGTTTCGAGGCCAAGACAGCGCGGAAATACGGGGCTGGAACCATCCCCTGGATGGCCACCGGTGACTGGAGGGGCGCGGCCCCCCGCCTTCGCGGGGGTGACCCCGCTGGCATATCTACTCAACCCCGACGGGTCATTGCCGGGTAAGCGGAAATCTCGGGAAGGAAAGAAGTGATTTGCGGGGAAACGAACCCGACATGTTGTTCAAAACAAAGGATCGAACTTCGGAAAGGGTGCAAAACAGATCCCCCAGTGCCCCGGTTTTGACGCCAAAGCAGCATCCGAATGCGGGGTTGGGACCGCGTTTCGTCGGAGGCACGCCTGAGACGGGACTGGCCTGGGATCCCGCCTTCGCGGCGGCGACACCGCTAGCATGTCTGCTCAGCGCCGACGGGTCGTTCTTGCGCAAGCGGGAATCTCCGAATGAAAGAAGTGGTTTTAGGGGGAAACGAACCCGGCATGTTGCTCTAAACAAAGGATCGGGCTTCGGAAGGGGTGCAAAAACACACCCCCAAAAATGCCAGGCTTCTGACGTCAAAACAGCACCCCAATGCGGGGTTGGGACCGCGTTTCGGCGGAGGGACACCTGAGACAGGATGCCCCTGGGACCCCGCCTCCGCGGGGGTAAAGCCGGAGTAAGGAGAGGACTTATGGCGACGACACCTTGCAAATACGACTGGCCTGAGGCCAGCGAGCGCAAAGTGATCGGCAAACGGGTCAGTCGGGTGGACGGACCGGTTAAGGCCAGCGGCCGGGCCAAGTACACTTACGACATCAACCCGCCGGGGCTGCTCTTCGGCAAGATCTTGCGTTCGCCGCACGCCCACGCCCGCATCACCTCCATCGACACCTCGGAGGCGGAGAAGCTTCCGGGCGTCAAGGGCGTTCGGGTGGTCCAGAAACCCGGGACCGAGGTGCAATGGGAGGGCGACGAGATCGTGGCTATCGCCGCCGAAAGCGAGGAGATCGCGGAGGACGCTGCCCGCAAGGTGAAGGTCGAATACGAGTTGCTGGAGCCCTTCGTCGTCGACGCCGACCTCGATGCCGCCAAGCAGGCCCAGCGCACCAAGCCTACGGTGGATGAAACCAAGGGTGATCCCGACAAGGCCTTTCAGGACCCAAACGTCGTCATCAGCGAAGGATTCTACGGCACGCCTGTGATCTGCCACTGCTGCCTGGAGGCCCACGGGCAAGTCACCCACTTCCTGGACGATGAGAATCTGAAGGTCTGGCAGTCTACCCAGGGCGTCTCCACCAACCCCGGCCAGTATGCTGAGATCCTGGGCCTGAAGGGGCCCAACGTCGAGATGATCTGCCAGAACATGGGCGGCGGTTTCGGCAGCAAGTTTCAGGTGGATCGTTGGGGCGTCGAATGCGCCCGACTCTCGAAAGATGCCGGCGGGAAGCCGGTCAAGATCATGCTGGAACGCGCGGCGGAACTCGAGGTCGCTGGAACGCGCCCCTCGCTCTTCGGCAAGGTCCGCGTGGCCGCCACCAAGGACGGCACGCTGACGGCCTGGGAATCCGAGGCCTGGGGCACCGGAGGCATAGCCGGAGCCGGCGTCCCCCCGATTCCCTACGTGCTGGGCGCCCCCAATCAGCGCAAGCACTACACCGCCGTCTCCACGAACACCGGCGGCGCCCGCGCCTGGCGCGCGCCCAATCACCCCCAGGCGGCAGTGCTGACCCTGTGCGCGCTCGACGATCTGGCGGCCGAGCTCAGCATGGACCCCATACAATTCCTCACCAAGAACATCGACCTGGCCCCGGAGGGCCTGCGCAAGGCCTATCGCGACGAGTTGCCCATCGCCTGCGAGCTCTCCGAGTGGAACAAGTACTGGCACCCGCGCGGCCAGAGCGGAAGCGGCGCGGTGAAGCGCGGCCTGGGCGTCTCGCTGCACACCTGGGGAGGGCGCGGCCACAACAGTACCTGCGCCGTCAGCATCCATCCCGACGGCTCGGTCCAGGTGAAATGTGGCACCCAGGACTTGGGCGTCGGCACGCGCACGGTGATCGCCATTGTGGCTGCCGAGACGCTAGGCCTACCCGTCGAGGCTATCGACGTGCAGATCGGCGACAGCCACTACCCCTATTCCGGCGCTTCGGGCGGCAGCACCACGGTGGGCGGTGTCTCCTCGTCCACCCGGCGCGGCACGGTGGACGCCCGCGACGCGCTCTTCGCCGTGGTGGCGCCCGCCTTGGGCGCCTCGGCCGAGCAGCTTGAAGCCGTCAATGGTCAAATCAGGGTCAAGGGCAGCCCGGCCAAATCCCTCACCTGGAAGCAGGCCTGCGCCAAGCTGCGCACCAAGCCGATCGAAGTCACGGGCAAGAATCCGGGCGATTGCAGTCTCACCTCGAGCGGCGTGGGCGGCGTCCAGGTCGCCGACGTCTCGGTGGACACCGAAACCGGTCTGGTGCGCATCAACCGCATCGTGGCAGTACAGGACTGCGGCCTGGTGGTGGACGCCAAGACCTGCGAGAGCCAGGTACTGGGCGCCATGATCATGGGTATCACTTACTCTCTCTTTGAAGAGAAAGTTCTCGACTCGCAGACGGGCCGGACGCTCAATCCCAATATGGAGTTCTACCGGCTCGCCACCATCGGCGACATCGGCGACCTGGTGGTTCACCTCATGACCGGGCCGGGCTACGACGAGCGCGGAGTGATCGGGGTGGCGGAACCGCCCACGATCTCGCCGGGCGCGGCCATCTCCAACGCCGTGGCCAACGCCATCGGCGTCCGCGTGCCGACTCTTCCTTTCACCCCCGACAAAGTTCTGGCCGCCTTGGCCGGGAAAGGAGCAATGGCCTAAATGGAAGCCTTCGAATACGCCCGCGCCACGAGCGCCAGCGAAGCCGTCAAGCTGCTGGCCTCTGGTAATTCCGAGGTCCTGGCCGGCGGCGGCGATCTGCTGGCCCGCATGAAGGACTCGATCTCGACTCCCAGCCGCGTGGTGAGCCTTCGCGGCGCCCGCGATCTTCGTGGCATCGACTACAAACCCGGGAAAGGTCTGCGCATCGGCGCCATGGTGACCCTGGACGAACTCGCCAGCCACGCCGATGTACGCCACCACTATCCGGGGCTGGCCCAGTCGGTGGAGGAAATCGGCGGTCCGCAGATTCGCAATACGGGCACCGTCGGCGGAAACCTCTGCCAGCGGCCACGCTGCTGGTACTACCGCGCCGGGTTCGGTCTGCTGGCCATGCACGATGGAAAGTCGCTGGTGCCGGGCGGAGACAACCGCTACCACGCCATCCTGGGCAACGCCGGTCCGGCTTACTTCGTCAGCCCGACCAACCTGGGCCCGATGCTGATCGCGCTAGACGCCAAGCTGCGCCTGCTCGGACCCAAGGGCCCGCGGGAACTGGCCGCCGACAAGTTCTTTGTGACCCCACAGGCCGAGGCCGAGCGCGAGCACGCCCTCGAGGCCGACGAAATCATCGCCGAGGTGATCGTGCCTCCGCCCAAGGGCCGGAGCGCCTTCTACGAGTTCAAGCAGCGCGCCGGTCTGGACTGGCCGCTGGCCACAGCGGCGGTCGTGCTCGAACTGAATGGCCAGACCATTTCGAGCGCCCGCGTCGTGCTCGGGCAGGTGGCGCCCGTTCCCTGGCCTGCGCCGGAGGCGGAACAGGCGCTGGCCGGCAAGACCCTGATGGAACCGGTGGCGGCCGCGGCCGGCCAGGCTGCGGTCGAGAAGGCCACTCCCCTCAGCCGCAACGCTTACAAAGTCACGCTGGCCCGCGTGGCGGTGAAGCGCGCGGTGATGCGGGCCGGGAGCAACACATGACGGAGGATGATCCGAAGGAGTTCTTATGAGCGCGCCACAAACTCAAACGGGACAGGTCTGCCGCTGCCTGCGGTCGAAGGAGATGTTCACGCACGAGGACGAACCGGGGTGGGACGTCCGGATGTCGTCGAGTGGCATCTTCTGGTGCCTGCACACCCAGAACTGCCTGGGACCTGACGGCCAGACGGCGGAACCGGACCACTGTCAGGCTGGGCGGTCGTGTCATGAGGCCGCTTGACGGGGGCGTTCGGTGTAAGCGCCGAAGGAGCGGGATTCACAGATCGCCGCCGCGCCTGATCAGGCGTTGCGGAAACTGATCTTCGCCTGCGAGATGGGTACCCCTAACACTTCGATGCGGCGCAGGTCGCGAGTCCCGATGCCGAGCTGCTCTGCCAGCTTCAACGTGCTGTCGCAGCCTTCGAAAGGAGCGCCGCCCTTATCGGCCATGGGATCAAAACCCATCAGGGCGGTCGAGACCGCGTCCACCGTCACGCAGTTCGTGCCCGCAATGAGCAGCCCGGCGTGCACCGGCCGGCAACCCTTCACCCATGGCCCTTCCCCCCCGGCGACGGTCGCGATTCCATCGATCACGGCCAGGTGGATCGGTCGCGCGAGCGCCAAGTCCACGGTGACGCGCGGCACCCGGTATCCCGGGTCGCGCGGCGAGGCGGGATTATTCTCGGGCAGCGAGGACTTCGAAGGCTGGCGGCTGCCGTCGTGGAGCATGGCGCGCGCGCCGCGTACCACTTTGGCGGGCTCGTCCACTCCCGCGCCCTCGCCGTATATGGTGCAGGGTGGAACGCCGAAGGAGTTCTTCATCGACAGAGTCACGCCGGCCGTCGAGTGCTCCTTCAGCTTGGCCAGCGAGACGTAGACGTCGCAATCGGCGTAGGACGAGTTGACATCATAAGCCTTGAACAGCATCCCGCCGCCCGGAACCGTCAGGCGGGCGTACTTGCCGGTCGGTCCGGCGTAGTTGGTGTCTTCGAATTCCACCCCGCGCGCGCCGCTCGCGATCGGCCGCCAGCTCCAGTTGGCCTGCGACACAAACTCCTGGAAAGATCCCGAAGGACTCAGCGTGCTCTCCAACAGCCGGATGCGCCGCGCCCCGGCCTCGCCGAGCAGATTGACCGTGGCCCCGACCACATCGGGATGGACCCAGTGGGTCACCTCGGCTGGCATGCCCTGCACCCTGTCCGTCGCGTCGCCCGTGAGGTTGAGCTTGATGGCCACCGTCTTTCCCTTCACCAGCCGCTCCAGCCCTCCGAGCTGATCCAACATGGTGGCCAGCGTGGCGCGCACGCCCGGTCCGTAGCTGGAGCACTTGGCCACCGCCACCGGAGCGGTCGGCGCCCTCGCAGCGGACACGGTTTTCGCCAACGACTCGAAGGGTCGCAGATAGAGTCCTGCCGCCCCGGTCCCCAGAACCTGGATCAACTCCCGTCGATTCATCTGGCCTTTCATGGCGCCTCCTGCCCGGTGAAGTAGCTTTCAACCCTAAAGCGCGATCATAGGTGAACCCGGGTCGCATCGCAAGTCGCGGGCGGCAACGGTGCCGTCTCACGTTTTTGTGTGGCACCCCGGTCGTCCTCAGCTATGATGTGAGCGTCCGATATGACACCACCATCCCGAGGGCGAGGCGGGCGAGACGATGCTAAAGCACTTCTGTTGGAAGGACGTTGAGATCGAGCAACTGCACCCCCTGTTCGAGCGCCAGTTGATCGTCGGCGACAAGCTGATGCTCTCGCGCATCATCCTGCGCAAGGGATTCGTGGTGCCGCTGCACCACCACGAAAACGAGCAGATGAGTTACATCGTCGAGGGCGCGCTCAAATTCACCATCGAGGGACGCAACATGGTGGTGCGGTCCGGCGAGGTGCTCTGCATCCCATCGAACATGCCGCATCAGGCCGAGGCCCTCGAGGATACACTCGACTTCGATATCTTCTACCCACCCCGCGCCGACTGGCTGGCCAGGACGGATACCTATCTGCGGGGTGGAGGCAAGAAGAAGCGTTAGCCGCCTGCGGAGGGTACAGGAACCAGCTAAGGGCCGCCTCGCGACCGCCCCGGAATCCGAACCCGCTTCTCCCCGCCGAGCCATCGCCCGCCTGTCGAACGTCCCCACAACCCCCCTCCCCACTGTCAGTTTGGAGCGATGTAAACCTTCTCAGCTGAAATCCGTCTGCTGGGGTGAGAGCGGAAAAGGCAATCCGCCCGGCTAAAGAAATCAGAGGGAGTGACTATCATGAAAAAAGAATTGAGACTTTTGGCCCTGGCAGTGGTGCTAGGCCTCGGCCTGACGGAGAGCGGATTCGGGCAAGGGCCTCCGGCCGCCGCCGGGCAGGGACAGCCCCCGGCAGTGCAGGGTGTCGGACCCGTCGGCCCGGGCGCGGGCCGCGGCTTTTACTGCCCGTTCCGGCAGGCGGCTCTGAGCGGCGCGCCCGGCGCGGCGGCCTGGGGCTACGGAAGAGGCAGGGGTAGGGGCATGGGAATGGGGATGCGCAGAAATGCAGCGTTTGCCACCACAACCGGCTCAGCGGCAGCAGGAATCGGCACCGGCACAGCGGCCTTCGGCCCTGGCATGGGTATGCGCCGTAACGCCCCCTATGCTCCGGGGACGGGTCCATTCTGCCCGTTCAACCCGAACAACGCGGCGGCGGCCGCAGCCGCCTCTGGCAGCAAGTCCGCCACGGCTGGACAGAGCATTGGCAAGCCAGCCACCAAATAAGTCGGGCGGCTGGCGCCCGAGCGGAGACGCGACCGGCGCAGGAAAAGCCGGATCGGTCTCCGCTGCGGCGTTGAGGCTGGCCGCACGATATGAGGGGAACAAGCTCCAGAAAGCTGCACTAGAATGGCAAGCATGCTCCAGGTCATCGAAGGCGCCTTCGGCGAGGATGATCGAAAGGCGGCGAGTCTCGAGCTGCTAAAGGACTTCGACTCGGTGGTCAAGCGCCATCAACAGAGGATCTATCGGGTGCTCCTCGGCATGGTGCGGGATCGCGACGCCGCCGAAACCTTAACTCAAGAGTCCTTCATGAAAGCTTACGAAGCGCGATCAACCTATCGCGGAGAGGCCAGCCTGTCGACCTGGCTGATTCGCATCGCGATCAACCTGGCGCATGACTATCACCGCAACCGGCGGCTTGACTTCTGGCGCAGGCTTTTCTCGGGCGATTCCGGCCCGGGCGAGGCGGCGATCCGCGTCCCGGCCAGCGGGGCCTCGCCCGAGCAGGAAGTACTGGCCACGGAGAAGCTGGCAGCTGTCTGGTCGGCGGCCGGGAAACTCTCTCCTAAGCAACGGGCGGTCTTCGTTCTGCGCTTCGTCGAGGAGATGAGCCTCAACGAGATCGCCGCCGCTACCGGCTTGCGGCCGGGCACGGTAAAGATTCACCTGTTTCGCGCACTCGCTGCGGTGCGGAAGCAGATGAAGGAATGGCAGAAAAGCCCATGAAAAACCATCTGAGCGAGGAACAGTTCAGCGAACGGGCGCTCGGTAGCGCGAGTAGGGAAATCAACCGGCATGTGGAGGAGTGTCCCGCGTGCCGCCGCCAGGATGAGGAATTGCGGCAGACCCTGGCCGCGTTTCGTGACTCGATCCGCAAAGCGGCCGAGGCCTACGAGCGTCCGTGGCGCGCGCCGGAGCCAGCCCGGCGGCCGGCTTGGGCAGGTTTCATGACGCAGCGGTGGGCGTATGCTGCCGTGCTGGTGGCCATCCTGGTCGCGTCGGTGATCCTGCTGAGAATCGATCACCGCCGACCCTCGCATCCGGCGCCGGGCGTGGTCAGCGAGGATGAAATCCTCATGCAGGTCCAGACCGATATCGGTGAGAACGTCCCCAAGGCGCTGGCGGCGGGACAGTTGCTCTTGGCGGGCGCGGAGGAACCGCCAGCCTCTCCAGCCGATATCAAGGCCGGCAGCAAACTGAGAAACCGGAGGTAATGGCCATGCGCGAAAGAACCGCACTACTCTTGGCCGCACTGCTCTGGTCCGGCGCGGCGAACGCCCAATCGGCGTCGGCACAGGCCTCGAACCCTACCGCCACACCGGGACCGGCCCAGTCGGGGTCGCAAGCAGGCGCAGGGGCAGCGCGACGGGGACCACCCGCGGGGCGCCCCCTCGGCGCCTGGTGGCGCAACTCCGAAATCGTCAAGCAGCTGGGACTCAGCGACGCGCAAGTGAGGCAGGTCGAGCAGATCTTCCAAGACTACCGTGCCCGGCTCGTGAGCCTGCACACAGCGCTCAGCCAGGAAGAAACGCGCTTGCAGCCCATGGTCGCGGCAGAACATCCCGATGAGGCTCAAGTGTCTGCGCAAATCGACAAAGTCGCCGCGGCCCGTGCCGAACTGGAAAAGGCCAATGGCCGGATGCTATTTGCGATCCGCCGCGCGCTGACCGAGGAACAGTGGCAGAAGCTCGCGCAGCTTGGCCCGGGCTTGGGCATGGGAATGGGCAGGGGCCCGGGCATGGGTCCCGGTATGGGCCCAGGCATGGGTCCGGGTATGGGCCCGATGGGGACAAGGGGACAAACGGTTCCCCAATAGATCAAGAAAGGAGTCAACGATGAGGAAGCATGCTTTAACAGGGATTGCGGTGTTGGTGTTGGCGATGGCAGGGCTCGCTTCGATAGCGGCCTTCGCCCAAGGGCCCGGTCAGCCGGGGACGACGTATCCGAGATACAACCCGGCGACTGAGGTTACGGTTCAAGGAACTGTCCAGGAAGTGAAGCAGTTCACCGGCCCACGGGGTTTCACAGGTACGCATGTAATTCTGAAGACCGACCAAGCAACCTTGGATGTACACCTAGGGCCGTCGCCGTTCCTGGCTCAACACAAGTTTGAGGTTAAGCAGGGTGACCAGCTCCAAGTGAAGGGCTCGAAGGTCCAACTCAACGGCGCGGACGTTCTGCTGGCGCGCGAAGTAAAGAAGGGCGAGCAGACTCTGACCTTGCGCGACGCTCAAGGATTCCCACTGTGGTCCCGGCGTGCGCAGCGCTAGACCGACCGCAGCCAAGGGCGATCGAGCTCCTGTGGTCGACGGCAGCGTTAAGCCCGTGTTAAGATGGGCAGGTTGCAATCCATGTGTCAGGCTTCGGGCTCTGTGCGACGGATACTCGTGAACCCCGCCAGGTCCGGAAGGAAGCAACGGTAGCGAGCCTCTCCGTGTGCCGCAGAAACCCGAAGTCTGGCGCTCAGTTGTGCGGAGAGCCCCAAAAGCGCGAACGCAAAGATCGAGGCCTGAAAGAAATCAACGGTAAGCAGCTTAGAATCAAAAGAATAGGTAGTAGAGCCCAAGAACAAGGCGGTACCCGGATTTCAGATTGCAGACCCCTCGCTGATGATGGATTTTGTCAAGCCCCGGCTGCTTCATGGTCGCCGGGCTGGAGTTCGTGACCCTAACGCTGCATGCCTTATCAGGTGATTGCCCGCAAGTACCGGCCGCAGACGTTCGACGATGTTGTCGGACAGCGGGCTGCCACCGATACGCTCAAGAACGCCATCTTGCACGACAGGGTGGCCCACGGCTATATCTTCTCTGGAGCACGCGGGGTGGGCAAGACCACCTCGGCCCGCATCCTGGCCAAAGCGCTCAACTGTGTTCACGGACCCACCGTCTCTCCCTGCGGGGAGTGTGATTCCTGCCGCGACATCACGGCCGGCAATTCGGTGGACGTCATCGAGATCGACGCCGCCTCGAACCGCGGAATTGACGAGATTCGTGAGCTCCGGGAGACGGCCCGCTACCTTCCGGCGCGCGACCGCTATAAGATCTTCATCATCGACGAAGCGCACATGCTTACTACGGAGGCCTTCAACGCCCTGCTGAAGACCCTGGAGGAGCCACCACCCCGCTGCCTGTTCATCCTGGCCACCACTGAAGCCCACAAGCTGCCCTCCACCATCCAGTCGCGCTGCCAGCACTTCGCCTTCCGGCTGCTCGAGTATTCCGAAGTGGTAGCCAGGCTCAAGGAAGTCTGCGCGGCCGAGAAAATCGAGGCGGACGAGGGGTCGTTGGCAGTGATCGCCGAGGCTGCGGCCGGCAGCCTGCGTGACGCCCTCTCCCTCCTGGACCAGGTGATCGCGGGCTGCGGTGAGAAGCTAGCAGAAGCCGAAGTTCAGCGGCTGCTTGGCATCGTCCCCGGAAAATTCCTGGCCGAGACGGTGGAAGCCATCGTCGCGGCTGATGCCGAACGCGTCCTCGGCCAGCTGCAGCGCCTGGCTAGCGAGGGCTTGGAACCGGCGGCCTTCCTCAGTGAGCTCACGCGCTTCGTTCGCAATCTGGTGATCGCTCGCAGCGTGGGCGTCTCGAGCCCGCTTCTGGAGGTTCCAAACGACACCCGGGCAACGCTCGGTCGTCTCTCGACGGCGTTGGCCGAAGAAGACTGGCTGCGCTTTTTGCAGATCCTGTTACGCGCCCAGAACGAGCTGCGCTACTCGCTCGAGCCCCGCTTCCACCTGGAACTGGCTCTGCTAAAGCTCGTCCATGCACGCCGGCTTACCTCCTTGGAGGGGCTTCTGGCCCAGCTCAGGAGCCAGGCGAAGGAGTCCCCAGCTTCCACCGCCGGCGGTGCCGGACCCACGATGCGGGCTCAGGTCCAGAGCCCGGTTTCGGCGGTGTCTGGTGCGGTCGTGCCTCAACCACGAACGGCAACCGCCCCCTCTCGGCCCGAGGTGGCCGCGTCCGTCACCCCAGCCGTGCCGGCCAACGGTGAGCGGGTGCGGGCGCGCTTCGATCCGCCGCCGGCGTCAGAAGGCGAAGAGACCAGCCTGCCGGCGCTCGACGATCCCAGACTCGCCGAAGTCAGGAAAGTCCTGTTTGACCAGTCCAAGAAGTTCATCAGTAGTTGCCTGGAACACGTGGCAGGCTGGCGTTACGAGAACGGCGTGGCTCACTTTATCTATGCGAAGCAAAACTCGGGCACCTTCTGGGCGGACGTCCTCAACAGCAAGGAGAATCAGGATGCTCTGCGCCAGGCCTGCTCCCAGGTGTTGGGCGAGACCGTAAGCATTCGTGTTACTCTTCAGGAGGGGGAAACGGAGCCCCAGCCGGCGCGGCCGGGCGCGCGGGAGCGCGCTGAGAGCGATACGCTCGTGCAGGCCTTCGCCCAGCGATTCGAATGCGCTTGGTTGGAGGTCGAGGATCTCCGGGAGACAAAGCCATGAAGAATCTGCCACAGATCCAGCAAATCATGAAGCAAGTGCAGCAGATGCAGGAACAACTGCAGAAGCAGCTGGACGACCTGATGGTCGAGGCTTCGGCCGGCGGCGGGATGGTGCTGGTGAAAATGAACGGCCAGAAGCAACTGGTGGCCGTACAAATCGACCCCGAGATCTTCGCTGGCAAAGACGTGGAAATGTTGCAGGACCTGGTTTTGACCGCGGTGAATGAAGCGACCCGCCGGGTCGATGAGCAACTGGCGAGCCGCATGGGGAACCTGGCGGGCGGGCTAAGCCTTGCCGGACTGACCTAGGTTTTTACCGGCACGGTGTCGCCGTGCTGCGCCGATCGCCGCGGCCGTGAGGCCGCTCACACCAAGAGACGGGCTCCTCCAAACATCGCAAGGTATCGCGCAGCGCGGGCCGATTCCTCCGCCTAAACGGAAGGCACCCTATGAAGGATTTTCCTGAGCCTCTGTCGCGGCTGATCGACGAACTCAAGCGCCTTCCCGGCATCGGGCAGAAGTCGGCTCAACGGATCGCCTTCCACCTCGAGCGCGGCCCGCGCGAGGATGTGGAGCGTCTGGCGGCCGCGCTGCTTGACGCCAAGGACAAGCTGCGGCTCTGCTCCGTCTGCAACAACCTGGCGGATTCGGAAGCCTGTCCGTTCTGCTCCGATCCGACCCGGGACCCATCCGTGGTCTGCGTCGTGGAAACGCCCTATAACGCCGTCTCCATTGAGAAGACCCGCGAGTACCACGGACTCTATCACGTCCTGCACGGAAGCCTCTCACCTTTGCAAGGCATCGGACCCGAGCAACTCAAGCTGAAGAGCCTGATTGACAGGCTTAAGGACGGCAAGGTCCGCGAGATTATTGTTGCCACCAACCCCAACGTGGAGGGCGAGGCCACTGCGGTCTACCTGTCGAAGCTCATCAAGCCACTGGGAGTCAAGGTGACGCGGATTGCCATGGGCATTCCGGTGGGATCGGAGCTGGAATTCGCGGACGAAGTCACCATGGTGAAGTCGATGGAAGGCCGCCGGGAGATTTGAAAGCGGTGGATTGCAACCGCCTGTAAGATAGCATAAACGTGGTCAAGCCCATCCGCATCGGACCCTGGAGGGCTGCACCGATCGGGCGACCCATGACGGAGCGGCGGCGAACCGAGCGCATCTTCCTGCAAATCCCCATCAGTGTCCAAGGCCAGGACCAGAGCGGAAATCTCTTTGCCGAACAAACGTCCACGATCGAAGTCAATCGCAACGGCACGCGCGTCGGACTCAAGAATTCCCTGCGGGTTGGGGACGAGGTGCGGGTGACGAACCTCACCACCAGCTCGACCGCGCTCTTTCGCGTCGCCGTGCAGTGCCCGCAAAACTACGGGGAGTCGACGGAGTGGGGCCTGGCGCTCTCGACGTCGATCTCGGATCTCATGACCGACTTTTGGGGGGTCGCCTTCGAGGACCTGCCGGAGGCGGCCGAGCCCCATATGTCGGCCCTGCTCGTCTGCGGGGTGTGCGGGCGGCAGGAACTGGTGGGGATTTCCCCCGTCGAATACGAGGTCTTGCGCCACGAGCTGATTCTGCCGCGAATCTGTCCGAACTGCCGAACCGCCTCCGATTGGGAGCCAGCCGATCTTAGTCTTGCGGCGCAGCGCACTGCTTCCGCGACGAGGAACAGTGCCCGCGCGCCGCGGCCCGCAGAGGGCGAGTCTCAGGAGCCTTTAAGCGTCGAGACGCCTGCTGCTCCCTCAGAGGACGACGGCCAAGCAGGCACGGCCGCCCGATCGGGAGTTGCGCCTCCCGCCGCCTCCGAAGGCGAACAGGCTCCCGACTTGGAAGAAGGCGAGGAGGGTGATTCGGCGAACTCACCAGCAACGAAAAAACCCGACCAAGCGGGCGTCGCCGAAGCGCCTGCGGCCGACTCGGCCGAGCGTCGCGGCGCCCGCCGCGTGCCGATCCACGTTCCCATTCTGGTGCTGCTCCCCGACGGCACAACCGAGGAAACGTTTACCAAAGACGTGTCGAAGACCGGACTCAGCTTCCCCTCCACGCTGAACATCCGTCGCGGCGACTCCATCGAAGTCGTGGTGGGTCATGGCGTGGTCGCGCACCCGACCAAGCAACGCGCGCGCGTCGCCCGCCGCATCCCGGAAACCCTGGGAGTAAAGGCCCTGATCGGAGCCCAATTCACCGGAGCGCAGGAAGCAGGCACCTAGAATCCCTGCCAGCGGAAGCCGCAACCCCGCCGACCCGGAAGACCCGAATCCGGCCTGAACGCGAGCGGCGAATCTTCTTGCGCGAGCCCCAAGCCTCAACCGGCCAACTTACCGATCAGACTGAAGAGTGGCAGGTACATCGAAATGACGATGCCTCCGACCACGCCGCCCAGGAGGACAATGATGGCGGGCTCCATCGCCGCCAGCAGGTCCGCGACCGCCACATCCACCTCGTCTTCGTAAAATTCCGCCACCTTCTGCAGCATGGAGTCAAGGGCCCCGGTCTGCTCGCCCACGCCGACCATCTGTACCACGATGTTCGGGAAGACGCCGCTGCGGCGCATGGGATCGGCGATATTATGGCCGGCCTCGACCTCCGCCCGGACGCCGGTGATCGCCTTTTCGACCACCGCATTGCCGGCGGTGCGGGCCGTGATGTCCAAGGACTCCAGCATCGGGACGCCGCTCGTGATCAAGGTGGAGAGGGTGCGGGAAAACCGGGCCACGGCAATCTTGCGCATCAGCACGCCGAGCACCGGGATCTTCAAAATGATGGCGTCAATCCGCTCCCGCCCCTTGGGCGTGGCGTAGTAGCGCTTCAATACAAACACCCCGGCGCCAGAGCCTAGAATGATCATCCAGGCAAACTTGGCTACAATGTGGCTCAAGGCAATCACAAAGCGGGTCGGCAAGGGCATGGTGGCGTCGAGCCCCGCAAACAGGGTGGCGAAGATGGGCACCACCTTCCACAGCAGCATGATGATCACGCCCGTGGCGATGATCAGCACGGCAACCGGATAGATCAGGGCCGACTTCACCGCCGCCCTTAACTTGACCGCCTTTTCGATGTAGGCGGCCAGGCGCTGCAGAACGCCTTCCAGGATGCCACCCGTTTCTCCCGCTTCCAGCATATTCGTGTAAAGCGCGTCAAAAGCCCGGGGATGCTGCTGGAACGAACTCGACAGGGTGGCGCCGCCCTCCACCGAGCTCCGCGCCTTCGAGAGGACTTCGCCGAAACCCTTGTTGTCCTGCTGCCCGGCCAGAATTTCCAAGGCCTGGATCAGAGGCAGACCCGAAGAGATCATGACCGCGAACTGCCGGGTGAAGATGGCCAGCTCTTTGGGCTTGACATTGACCCCGCCGATGCCGAGGCGGGCGAGGAGTCCGCCTTTTTGGGCGGCCGCCGCCGAGCCCCCCCGACTCGCAGATTTCGCGGCGGAGAGCGCAAAGGACGGGGCTTGGGACCTTGAAGTCGCCATGTTCAAAAACCTCCCGGCTCGCCTGGAGCGGCCAGCCTCCGGCGGCCACTGTTCAAACCCGGTGCGGTGCGCGGCCGCTTTCCGGCCGGCTCGGCGGCGCGAATCGCGGTCCGCGGTGCATCATCGAATCAAACTCATCCACATTGTGCGAGCGCTGCCGGGCCACCTCGAGAGAGATCTGGCCCTGTTGAAACAGCCAAAGCAGCGACTGGTTGAAAGTCTGCATGCCATGCTTCTCCTGGCCCGATTGCATGGCCGAATAGATCTGATGGACCTTGTCTTCACGAATCAGGTTGCGGATGCCGGCGTTGGGAATCAGGATTTCCATGGCCATGACGCGGCCGTTTCCGTCCAGCCGGGGTAACAGCGATTGGCAGAGCACTCCCTCGAGCACCAGCGCCAGCTGGGTGCGAATCTGCGACTGCTGGTGAGCAGGAAAGACATCGATCACGCGATTGATGGTGGAGGCGGCCGAATTGGTGTGCAGTGTGCCCAGGGTCAGGTGCCCCGTTTCGGCGATCCGCAGCGCCGCCTCGACGGTCTCCAGATCGCGCATTTCACCGATCAGCACCACGTCCGGGTCTTCGCGCAGGGCGGCCCGCAACGCCTTGGCGAAAGAGGTGGTGTCGCTCCCGACTTCGCGCTGGTTGATCAGGCACTTCTTATGGTCGTGAACAAACTCGATGGGATCTTCAATGGTGATGATGTGGCCCTGAAGGGTCGAGTTGATGAGGTCGATCATGGTGGCCAGCGTCGTCGACTTGCCGCTGCCGGTGGGTCCGGTGACCAGAATCAGCCCGCGGGGCCGCTCGCAGAGCTTGCGCACCACGGGAGGCAGACCGAGTTCTTCAAAACTCTTTGTGCCCCAGGGGATCAAGCGCAGCACCGCGCCCACGGCGCCGCGCTGGTTGAAAAGATTGGCTCGAAAGCGCCCCAGGCCCTTGACCCCGAAAGAGAAGTCCAGCTCCAGATCCTCCTCGAAACGGTGCTTCTGCGAGTCCATCAGCACGCTGTAAGCCAGACCCTTGGTATCGGCCGGCGTCAGCGCCGGAACATCTTCGCACGCGACGATCTCACCGTGAATCCGGATGCGCGGTGGGGTGCCGGCGGTGATGTGGAGGTCGGAACCGCGCTGCTCCACCAGCCGCTTCAGCAGATCCGTCAAGGCAGGTACAGGCATGTCAGAGGCTCGCTTTCATTTGTCGTGTCCGGTTGAAAATGAGCAGCCGGGAGGAAAATTCCCCGCTCAACGGCTGTCGTCGTGTTCCGTAGGCTATCCGCCGTCCACCCCCGAGTTGCGGGGCTGTGGGCCTGTAAAGGGTCGCAGCCATCCGGTTCAGGACGAGACGGCCAGCGCTCTCAGGAACCATCCCCCGATGTTTCCAGCCCCCCGAAACCGCCTTTCACCTTCTCTTTCAACAGGTTGACGGGATAAGCCCTATAACTCATTTCTTTTCAATGACCTGACGGGATCGCAGGGGATCGAAAAATTTCCTTCCTTTATTATCAATAACTTGACGGGTTCGTTCGTATATTTTGAAGATCGCTTTCTGCCCGCTCCCTTGCCACCCAAAACCGGGTGCATGCTGAGCGTTCTGCCGGTTTTCGCCTCACCGTACCCGCCAAGCACCATGACAACGAGCAACTCGCTCCTTCGACAGCCCTAAGAATTGCCACCGCCAAACCCTGCGTCACCACCTACCCGAAGCGTCGTCGACTGGCCGTGACCGTCGTCACGCGCGGGTGCGGTCCGCCAGCCGCTAGAGCACCGACTCCCGGATGACTTCTTCGACGCTGGTCTGGCCCGCCAGCACTTTGATCAGACCACTCCGCCTCAAGCTGATCATCCCCCCCTCGATAGCCTTTCGCCGCAGATCAATCGCCGAGGCCCCGGTCAGGATCATTTCGCGGAGTTCGTCATCGACCTCCATGACCTCGTAGAGTCCCACGCGCCCCTTGTAGCCCCGGTCCAGGCAGGTGGGACAACCCTTGGCCGTATAGATGGTGGCCGTGCGAGCCTCTTCCTCCGTGAAGCCTGAGTCCACCATGGCTTTCAACCCCGGATTCTCAGGCACTTTGCACTCCTGGCAAAGGCGCCGCACGAGACGCTGGGCGCAGATCAGGTGCACCGAGGTCGCCACCAGAAAGGGTTCGATCCCCATGTTCATCAAGCGCGAGATGGTCGAAGGCGCGTCGTTGGTGTGCAGCGTGGACAGCACCAGGTGGCCGGTAAGGGCCGCCTTGATGGCGATCTCGGCGGTCTCGAAGTCGCGAATCTCGCCCACCAGGATGATGTTCGGGTCCTGCCGCAAGAAGGAACGCAGCGCGGCCGCAAAGTTGAGCCCGATCTGCTCTTTCATCTGCACCTGGTTGATGCCCGGCAACTGGAATTCGACCGGGTCCTCGGCGGTCAGGATGTTGGTCTCCGGCTTGTTGAGCTGGGAGATCGAAGAATAGAGGGTGTTGGTCTTACCGCTGCCCGTCGGTCCCGTGACCAGCACCATGCCGTAGGGCTTGAAGATCGCCTTCTGGAACTTGGCCAGGGACTCGGGCTCAAAGCCCAGCTTGGTCATGTCGAGGCGCAGATTCTCTTTGTCGAGCAGCCGCATGACGATCTTCTCGCCGTGCAGCGTCGGCAGCACCGAGACGCGCAGGTCGAGCTGCTTCCTCCTGCCCTCGTGCTGCAGCCTGAGCATGATGCGGCCGTCCTGCGGCAGCCGCTTTTCGGCAATGTCCAGCTTCGCCATGATCTTGACCCGGCTGATCAAGGCGTCGCGCAGGCGCAGGGGCGGGCTCATCACTTGCTGCAGAATGCCGTCCACCCGGAAGCGCACCCGGTATTCACGCTCATAAGGCTCCATGTGGATGTCGCTGGCGCCGCGCTTCACGGCGTCGGTCAGCAGGTAGTTCACCAGGCGAATGACGGGCGCTTCTTCAGCCGCCTTCTCCAACGCGGCGAGGTTTAGGGTGCCGTCGTCGTCAGCTTCCAGCTCGACGCTCCCCGCACCCTCATCGTCGATGAAGCCCACCAGGTCTTCAATCTGCTTCTTGCGCTCGTCGTCCTCCACCGTGCCGTAGCTGCGCTCGATGGTCTCCAGAATGGCGCGCTCGGAGGCCAGCACCGGCTCAACGTTGAGCCCGGTCATGAAACGGATCTGGTCCAGAGCCAGCATGTCGGCCGGATCGGCCATGGCCAGCTTCAGGGTGGCTCCGATCCGCTGAATCGGCACCACCTGATGCTTCCGGGCGGCCTCCTGGGGCACCAGCTTGGCCACCATCGGATCCACCTGGAGGGCGGAGAGATTCACGGCGGGTACCCCGAACCTCTCCGACAGCGCATTGGTCACCTGTTCTTCGCCCATGAAGCCGAGCTTCACCAGCGCCGTGGCCAAAAGACCACCATTAGCCTGCTGGTAGGACAGAGCCTCCCGAAGCTGCTCCTGGGAAACCAGATTGGTCCTGACCAGGATTTCGTCTATGCGCTGGGCCATGGGAATCGCGCTCCAGGGTTAATATCGGCGGAGCGCCGCAAAAACTTTGACACTCGGTTATGCCCTGCAGCGGTGTTAACTACGCGATGGAAAAGCCACGATGAAAGGTCGTCCGGACGGGGCCGTTGCCGGATCTTGCTTGCTCCGTTGACCCGGAAGACCTGCGCCTACTGCCCCCGCGGTCCGGAATGTGTTTCCCGAGCGGACCACGGCCGCAGAAAATAAGGCTTTTATTATCAATAACATCGTGGGGTATCAGAGCTAAGTCTATTGGTTTCAATGACATCGTGGAATTCTAAAACCGGTCCTTTATTTTCAACAGGATCGTGGGATCTACCTGCATCTTTCATATAGGGGGTCTTTCCTTTCCCGCGCTGCGGGCCTCAACTCTCGGGTAAGTCCGCGCGTTTTCCAGGCTGGCAGAATCGAGTCGCCATTCGGAACACCACCGGCTCAATCCGAAGAAGCGGAGCGCAGCAGGGGTCGAGCCAATCTCATATCACACCTGACATATACCATACAGTACAGAACGAGACCGTGTCAAGGAGAATGGGGTGCGACTCTCGGCTCCGGCGGATTCCCCTGGCCCGCCGAAAGACCCAGAAGAGTGGCTCACAACCGACGCCACGAGCGCCGCGGGCACTCAGGCTCTCCGCTCGAGCCTCTCGACCAACAGCCGCTCAGGCCCACAAGTCTCCGCTCAGGTACTTCAGACCGGAGTCGTTCAGCAGCGTCACCACCGTCTGCCCTTGATGCGGCCCGGCGAGCAACTGAAGGGCGGCCCCGACGTTGGCTCCGGATGAGAATCCGGCAAACAACCCTTCTTCCCGTGCCAGCCGCCTCGCAACTTCGACCGCCCGCTCGTCGGACACCTGCAGATATCCGTCGATCTGGCGCCGGTCGACCAGTTCGAGGCTGGACATGGAGTAGCCGCCACCCTGAATCCGGTGGCTCGGCCGGGTCACACTCTGGCCGGAAAGTGCTGCCGCGCCTTCAGGCTCCACCACGTAGCACCGGATCTCGCGCCGATACTCTTTGAAACGTGCGGCGCAGCCGCTGAACGTTCCGCCGGAGCCGACGAAGTCGCAGAAGGCGTCGATCTCGCCGCCGGATTGCGCCAGGATCTCGGCGGCCGTATGCAGATAATGGGCGCGGGCATTGGAACGATTGCGAAACTGGTCGGCCCGAAAAGCGCCACGCTCGGCCACCAGCTGCTGAGCGCGCGCTTCCACCAAGGCGAGATCGTCGCCGGAAACCTGGGCGGGCGGCGATCCCGGCGCCTGGTCCACCAACACAACTTCGGCCCCGAGGCTCGCCATCATGCGGGCGCGCTCCGGCGAGTTGCCGCGCGACATCACGGCCACAAACCGGTATCCCTTTACCGCACAAATGATCGCCAGGCCGGTGCCGGCATTTCCGCTGGTCAGTTCGACCACCGTCTGGCCGGCTCGGAGTTCGCCCGAGGCCTCGGCGTCCTCGATGATCTGGCGGGCCATCCGGTCCTTCTTCGAATAACCTGGATTCAGAAACTCCGCCTTGGCCAGGATGCGCCCCGGCATCGCCCGGGTGAGACGGCTCAGCTCGATCAGCGGCGTCTGGCCGATGGCCTCGAGCACCGAAGGTAGAACCCGGTCTCTCTCAGCGGAACTCTTTGATTGCACGCCTCGCCCTCCTGTGGGCCTGGAGCCGGCTCTCAGCCGCCGGCGAAACATCCGGCAAACCGCCATGATAGATTAAACCCATGCAGACCCTGGTCGAATGTGTTCCCAATTTCAGTGAAGGCCGCGATGCCGGAAAGGTGCAGGCCATCGTTCAGGCCCTGCTCGCCGGACCGGACGTCTATCTGCTGGATCAGGAGATGGATGCCGATCACAACCGCTCGGTGATTACGCTGGTGGGCACGCGCGAAGCCATCGGCGAGGCTGCCCTGCGCGGCATCGGCAAGGCTGCGGAGCTGATCGATCTGAACCAGCACCAGGGGGCGCATCCCAGACTCGGGGCCACCGACGTGGTGCCCTTTGTTCCCGTCAGCGGGATCACGCTGGAGGACTGCGTCCGCATCGCCGTCTGGGTGGCCGAAGAGGCCGCGCGCCGGTTCGGCGTTCCCACTTACCTGTACGAGGCCGCGGCCCGGACGCCGGAGCGGCGCAACCTGGAGAACATCCGCCGCGGCCAGTTTGAAGGGGCGCGCGAAGAGGTGAAGAGCAACCCCGAGCGCCGGCCCGACTTCGGGCGCGAGCCCGATAAGGCCAGCCTTCATCCCACCGCCGGCGCCACGGTCGTGGGCGCGCGCAAATTCCTGATCGCTTACAACATCAATCTGGCGACTCCCGACCTGGCCGTGGCCAAGACGATTGCCAAGAAAATTCGCGCCTCCAGCGGCGGCTTCCCGTGCGTCAAGGCCATGGGTGTGGACCTCAAAGCCCGCAGCCTGGCCCAGGTCTCGATGAACCTGACGGACTTCGAGACCACGTCGATCGGTGCGGTCTTCGATGCGGTCACGCGCGCGGCCGCCACGGCGGGGGTAAAGGTCGAGGGCAGCGAGATCGTGGGCTTGATACCCCGGCGCGCCTTGGAAGACGCCGCCGTCCATTACCTCAAGGTTGAGAACTTTCGGCCCGGACTGATCTTAGAGAACCGGCTAGAAAGCGTACTCGACGCACAGGCCGCGAGCAGACGGGAGCGCGGCGCAGCCCCGGCCGATCAATCAAGGAGGCTCGCGGACCTCGCGCAGGGCTTCGTG
>Ga0335085_10001243_pt1 | contig 57090 bp, 60 predicted proteins | sample Lox_Sample_45_FD_206712 | JGI IMG/M metagenome (GOLD analysis project Ga0335085, IMG submission 206712) | Soil microbial communities from Loxahatchee National Wildlife Refuge, Florida, United States - Lox_Sample_4.5 | ecosystem: Environmental > Terrestrial > Soil > Wetlands | place: USA...
GGCTCGCCGAGCCGGCCATGCACACGGTCGTGGATGGCGTTGATCCGCGAGGCCGCGGCGCTGGCCTCCTCGGCCGGTCCGAAGGTGAGCGCGAGCATCGAGCGCAGGGTCCGGTGCAGGCGTCGGAGCCGGCCCCAGGGCTCGGTCGTGAAGGCGCTGTGCTCGGCAACCCCCCGGGCCACCATCGGGTGCGCGATCTGGAGCAGGATCGCCCGGCCCCATCCCGCGAGCAGCACGCGCTCGCGATGGATTGTCCACGCCACGCCGCGGCCCGCGATACCATCGGGTTCGGGCCGATCGGCGACTGCAGACCGATCGGAGACTGCAAGCAGATCGGGCATGGACGCATTATGACGCGGCCGGGCAACTTCCGCCCCGCCGGGAAACTTCTACTGGTCGCCGGTCGTTGTGTGGTCGTCACCCCTCACTCTGGAAAGGAGAGCGCCATGCGTCGAGCTGCCCCGCTGCTGGTCATGGCCCTGCTGCTGACCGGGCTGGTTCTGCCGGTCGCCGCCCTGGAAGTCGGCCAGAAGGCGCCCGACTTCACCCTGTCGGCCCCCGGCGGCAAGAAGGTCAATCTGTCGGACCTGACCGCCAAGGGACCCGTCGTCATCTTCACCTTCATCCAGGCCTTCACCGGCACCTGAACCAAGGAACTGCTCGGCTTCGAGGGGGCCCTGCCCCAGTTCGAGGCCGCCGGCGCCCAGGTCGTGGGCGTGAGTGCCGACCATGTCGCAACGCTGGAAGCCTGGGGCAAGCAGAACAAGATCAGCTACCTCCTGCTGTCCGATTTCGGCCGCACGATGCTTCCGGCCTACGACGCGATGGTCACCGACGAGAAGAGCCCGATCTTCCGGTACGCCAAGCGCGCGTACTACGTGATCGACAAGAACGGGGTGGTCCGCTGGGCCAAGATCCAGACGAACGCTCTCGACCTGCTCGACCCCGCCGACGTGCTCAAGGCGCTGAAGGACTCGGGCGTCTGATGGTCGTCACGCGCGCCGCCGGTGGCCTGATCGCGGCGGCGCTCTGGGCCACGGCCGCGGCGGCGCAGCCCGCCGCCGCGCCGCCGGCCTGGGAGAAGATGGGCGTGCAGACGTACGAGCCGCCCAAGCCCGCGCCCGTCTTCGCCCTGCCCGCTCTCGACGGCCATACGGTGCGGCTCGAGGACTTCAAGGGCAAGGCGCTCGTCCTCTTCTTCTGGGCCACGTGGTGACCGGACTGCCGGGAGGAGTTGCCTTCCGTCAACCGGTTGTACCAGGAGTTCAAGGGCCAGGGGCTCGAGGTCCTGCTGATCTCCTTCCGCGAGAGCGCCGACCTGGTGAAGCGCACCGCGGCCGAGCGCGGCTACACCGCGCCCGTGCTCCTCGACGCGTCCGGTGACGTCACGGGGCGAATCTACGGCGTGTGGGGGCCACCCACCGCCTACTTCGTGAACCGCGAAGGGCGTCTCGTCGGCCGGTTGATGGGGGCCAAGGACTGGAGCAGCCCCGCCGCGCGCGACCTGATCCGCTCGCTCGTCGCCCCGGCGCCCCGCTGAGCCGCCCCGGCTAGCCGCGCCCCGCCGCCAGCGGGGGCGGGCCCCCCTGATCCCGGGGAGCCCCGGCCATCGCGATGAGCGCCCGCACCAGATCGGTGAGCGCGGCACGGGCGGCCGGATCCACGAGCCGGCCGTCCTGGAAGTGGCCGGACTCGAGGTAGACGCTCGTGGGCACCACCAGCGCGCCGAACCACGCGAGCACGCCGCGAAGCTGCCAGTCCACGCCGAGGTAGTGGTGCGGCGTGGCGCCCATCGCGACGATGCCCACCGGCTTGGCCCGCAGCGCCTCCAGCGGGGTGAGGTCGAGGAGGTTCTTGAGCGCCCCGGTGTACGACGCGCGGTAGACCGGGCTCGCCAGCAGGACCGCGTCGGCTGCGGCGAGCGCGCCGACCACGCGCGCCGTGTCGTCGGTGAAGCGATCGAGCGGCCGCCCGTCCGCGAACGAGACGCGGTGCTCGCCGAGGCTGAGCACGGTGACCGCGATGCCGGGCTCCGCGGCGGCGGTCTCCGCCGCGAACCGCACCGCCGCGTCGAGGCGGCCCGGTGGGGTGACCGCGCCGACGACCACGGCGAGCCTCATGCCGCCGGACGATCGCGCTCGCGGCGCGCCACCTCGGCGCGGACCAGCGGGATCAGCTCGCGGCCGTAGTCGGCGGCGTCGTTGAGCGGGTCGAAGCCGCGGATCAGGAGCGTGGTGACGCCGAGCTCGTAGTAGTCGAGCAGCGCCTCGGTCACCTGCTCGGGCGTGCCGACGAGCGCGGTGGTGTTGCCCGCGCCGCCGACCGCGGCCGCGATCGGCGTCCACAGCCGCTTGTCGTGCACCTCGGACTGCTGCGCGAAGTCCACCAGTCGCCGGGCGCCCACCGCCTCGGGCGCGGGCAGCGTGCGGTCGCCCTGCTTGGCCCGTACCCGCTCGAGGATGCTCCGGGCCTTGGCCCACGCCTGCTCCTCGGTCGGGGCGATGATCGGCCGGAGCGAGACGCTGAAGCGCAGATCGAGGGGCTCACGGCCGTGGCGCGCCGCCACCGCGCGCAGCGTCGCGATACGCTCGCGGATCGCGGTGAGCGGCTCGCCCCAGAGCATGTAGACCGCGCAGTGCCGGGCTCCGATCTGGTGCGCGGCCTCGGAGGCGCCGCCGAAGTAGAGCGGGATGTGCGGCGTCTGCCGCGGCTTCACGTCCGAGTAGGCCGCGGTGACGCGATAGAACTCGCCCGCGTGGTCGAACGGCCGCTCCTCCGTCCACATCCGGCGCATCAGGCCCAGGTACTCGTCGGTCCGGCGGTAGCGGGTGTCGTGCCCGACGAAATCGCCGTCCCGCGCCTGATCCGCGTCGCTGCCGCCGGTGATGATGTGCAGCGCGATGCGCCCGCCGGAGAGCTGGTCGAGCGTGGCCGCCTTGCGCGCGGCCAGCGTCGGAGCCACGAAGCCGGGCCGATGAGCGATCAGATAGCCGAGGCGCTCGGTGTGGGCCGCCGCATAACCCGAGACCAGGAAGCCGTCCGCCGAGGTCGACGTGTAGCCGACCAGGACCTTGTCGAATCCGGCCGCCTCGTGGGTCCTCGAGAAGTCGCGGATCCACGCCATGTCGATCGCGCCGCCGATCACGTGGACAGCCGCCCCGTCGGCGCCCTCCGGTCTCACCCCGATCATCCCGATGAACTCGATGGCCATCAGCTTCTCCTCTCGGCGGGAAGCGCCGCGCGTGACGCGATGCACTCGGCCAGGTGCGCGGCATCGTCCCCCACGCCGCAGAGCACCGGCCGCGCTCCAGGATCACCGTCTCGTGCCGCTCGCTCATGACCCGACAAGGCTACGGAGGCGCGCGTGTGGAGTCAATCGGCGCGACGCGCCCTTGCGTCGTCCATGCCGGAGCCTATACTGAACGGGTGTTCCACCCGGTCGTCGATCGCTGGTTCCGTCAGCGCTACACTGAGCCCACGCCGGTCCAGGCCCAGGCCTGGCCGCTGATCGCGGCCGGCCACGACGTCCTGCTGACCGCGCCGACCGGCTCCGGAAAGACCCTGGCCGCGTTCCTGGCCTGTCTCGACCGGCTCTTCCGCGAGGCGCTCGAGGGCCGGCTCGAGGACCGGACCGCGATCCTCTACGTCTCGCCGCTCAAGGCGCTCTCCAACGACGTGCGCCGCAACCTGGACGAGCCGCTCGCCGAGCTCGCGGCGGCCGCGGTCGCGGCGGGGCTGGCGCCTCCCGCGATCCGCACCGCGGTGCGAACCGGCGACACTCCTGCGCACGAGCGGCGGCAGGTCGGCCGCCGGCCCCCGCACGTCCTGGTGACCACCCCCGAGTCGCTCTTCATCCTGCTCACCGCGGAGTCGAGCCGCCGCTGGCTCTCGCAGGTACGCACGGTCATCGTGGACGAGATTCACGCGGTGGCCGGCGACAAGCGGGGCGCGCACCTGGCCCTGTCGCTCGAGCGGCTGGAGACGCTGGTGCGCGCGGGCGGCGGCGCGCGCCTGCAGCGCATCGGGCTCTCGGCCACCGTGCGCCCGATCGAGACCGCGGCGCGGCTCCTGGTGGGCGGCGCCCGGCCGCGCCCCGAGATCGTCAACGTGGGCCAGCGGCGCGACATGGACCTCGCGGTCGAGGTGATCGGCGACGAGCTGGGCGCGGTCTGCACGAACGAGCAGTGGGAGGAGATCTACGATCGCGTCGCCGAGCTGGCCCGCGCCCACCGCTCCACACTCGTGTTCGTCAACACGCGGCGGCTGGTCGAGCGGGTCACGCGTCACCTGGCCGACCGCCTGGGCGCCGAGCGCGTGGCCGCGCACCACAGCAGCCTGAGCCGGCAGCGTCGCTTCGATGCCGAGCAACGGCTGAAGTCGGGCGAGCTCTCGCTGGTGGTGGCCACCGCCTCGCTCGAGCTCGGCATCGACGTGGGCACCGTCGATCTCACGTGCCTGATCGGCTCGCCGCGGTCGATCGCGACCGCGCTCCAGCGGGTGGGCCGCTCCGGTCACGCCCTGCTCGCGACGCCGAAGGGCCGACTCTTCCCGCTCACCCGCGACCAGCTCGTCGAGTGCGCGGCTCTGGCGCGGGCGGCCCGCCGCGGCGAGATCGACCGTCTCGCGCTGCGGAAGGCCCCGCTCGACGTCCTCGCCCAGCAGATCGTGGCGATCTGCGCCAGCGAGGAGCAGGACGAGGACCGCCTGTTCGCGCTCTGCCGGCGCGCCGCCCCCTACGCCGATCTCACCCGCCACGACTTCGACCAGGTGGTGGACATGCTCGCCGAGGGCATCGCGACACGCCGCGGACGGTACGCGACGCGCCTGCACCGCGACGCGGTGGGCCGGCGCCTCAAGGCCCGGCGGGGCTCCCGGCTCGCCGCGATCACCTCGGGCGGGGCCATCCCGGACAACGCCAGCTACGAGGTCGTGCTGGAGCCGGACGAGACCACGATCGGCTCGCTCGACGAGGACTTCGCGATCGAGTCGATGGCGGGCGACGTCATCCTGCTCGGCAACACCTCGTGGCGCATCCGGCGGATCGAGAGCGGGCGCGTCCGCGTGGAGGACGCGGGCGGCGCGCCGTCCACGATCCCGTTCTGGCTCGGCGAGGGACCGGCGCGGACGCCCGAGCTCTCCGCCGAGCTCGCGGCGGTGCGCGAGGGGGTGGCCGAGCGGCTGCACGAGCCGGAAGCGGCGATCCGCTGGCTCGAGCAGGAGACGGGTCTCGACCGGCGCGGCGCGCTCCTCGCGCTTGACTACATCGCGGCCGCCCGGGCCGCCCTCGGCGCCGTTCCCACCCGCGACACGGTGGTGGTGGAGCGCTTCTTCGACGAGGCCGGCGGCATGCAGATGGTGATCCACGCGCCCTTCGGCGGCCGCATCAACCGGGCCTGGGGCATGGCGCTGCGCAAGCGACTCTGCCACTCGTTCAACTTCGAGCTGCAGGCCGCCGCCACGGACGACGGCGTGCTGCTGTCGCTCGGCCCTCAGCACAGCTTCCCGCTGGAAGCCGTGTTCGAGATGCTGCACCCGCACGGGCTCGACGAGCTCCTGATCCAGGCCGCGCTGCAGGCGCCCATGTTCACGACGCGCTGGCGGTGGAACGCCACCCGCGCGCTCGCGTTGCTGCGCTGGCAGAATGGCCGCAAGGTGCCGCCCTTCCTGCAGCGGATGCGCGCCGAGGATCTCCTCGTCGCGGCGTTTCCGGCCCAGGCGGCCTGCCAGGACAACATGGGCGCCGGCCCCATCGAGGTGCCCGACCATCCGCTGGTCGCCGAGACCCTGCGCGACTGTCTGACCGAGGCCATGGACGTCGACGGCCTCCGCGCGGTGCTGACCGCGCTCCACGAGGGCAAGATCCGGCGCGTGGTCCGCGAGACCCCGGAACCGTCGGTCTTTGCCCACGAGATCCTGAACGCCAATCCCTACGCGTATCTCGACGATGCCCCGCTCGAGGAGCGGCGCGCCCGCGCGGTCACGCTGCGGCGCGGCCTGCCCGCGACGGTGGCCGACGACGTCGGGCGCCTCGACCCCGCGGCCATCGCGGCGGTAGTCGAGGAGGCGTGGCCCGATCTCCGCAGCGCCGACGAGCTGCACGACCTGCTGCTCGACGTCGGCGTGCTGCCCGAGGGTGAGGCCGTGGCCTGGACCGCCTATCTCGACGAGCTGATCGCAGCCGGCCGCGCCGCGCGGCTGCGCGACGGTGATCGCGTGGGCTGGGTGGCCGCGGAGCGTCGCTCGCTCGCCGCCGCCATCTGGCCGGGCGCGCGCTTCGAGCCCGACGTGGTCGAGCCGCCCGCGCGCCGCGCGCCCGCGTGGTCGGATCGCGAGGGCGCGCTGGTGGAGGTCGTCCGGGCGCGTCTGGGCCTGGTAGGGCCGACCACCGCGATCGCGCTCGCGGCCACGCTCGACGTGACGCCCGGCGAGGCGGACGCCGCGCTCGCGGCCATCGAGGCCGAGGGCGGCGTGCTCCGGGGTCGCTTCACCTCCGAGGCGATCGCGGCCGGCGCTCTCGAGTGGTGCGACCGGCGGCTCCTGGCGCGTATCCACCGGCGGACGCTCGATGGCCTGCGCCGGCTCATCGAGCCGGTGTCGCCGGCGCTGCTGATGCGCTTCCTGCTCGCGTGGCAGCACGTCACTCCGGGCACGCAGCAGCACGGGCGCGACGGTCTGCAGCGTGTCATCGAGCGGCTGCAGGGCTTCGAGGCCGCCGCGGGGGCGTGGGAGCGTGAGCTGCTCGCCTCGCGAGTGGCCGGCTACCAGCCGGGCTGGCTCGACGAGCTCTGCCTCTCGGGCGAGGTCACGTGGGGCCGGCTCGGTCTTCACGAGAGCGCGCGCCACGCGGGCCGCCGGCTGTCCGCGATGGTCCCGCTCGCGCTCCTCCTCCGCCGCGATCTCGCGTGGCTACTCGACCCGCGTCCCGAGGCCGACGGGCAGGCGACCGCCACGCCGTCGGGGCCGGCCCGCGACGTGCTGGCGCATCTGGCGCGCGGCGGAGCGTCGTTCGTGGACGACATCGCGACGGGGGTGCGGCGGCTCCGGATCGAGGTCGAGGAGGCCCTGTGCGAGCTCGTGACGGCGGGGCTCGTCACCGGTGACGGATTCGCGGGGCTGCGCAGCCTGCTGCATTCCGAGAAGCGCCGGCGGCCGCGGCCGGGCCGGCCGGTCGTCCCGCGGCCGTCACCCGGGACCGGGCGCTGGGCACGCCTCGCCCCACCCACGGCGCCCTCGGCCGACGACATCGTCGAGGCCAAGGCGCGCCAGTACGTCAGGCGCTACGGCGTGGTCTTCCGCGACCTGCTGCAGCGGGAGCCGGGCGTCCCGGCTTGGCGCGATCTCCTCCGCGTCTACCGGCGTCTCGAGATGCGCGGTGATCTCCGGGGTGGCCGGATCGTCGGCGGGTTCGTGGGTGAGCAGTTCGCGGCGCCCGAGGCCCTCGAGGCGTTGCGGGCTCTGCGCCGCGAGCAGCCGAGCGGCCAGATCATTCGGGTTTCGGCCGTCGATCCGCTGAACCTGGTGGGAATCATCACGCCGGGGCCGCGGGTACCCGCCGTCCTCGGGCACCACGTGGAGTATCGCGACGGCGTGCCCGTGCTCGAGGAGTCGCGAAGCGGCCGGGAGCGGGCCGGGGCGCGGAAGCGCCGCTAGCGACCGAGGGCGTTGTTCAGGCCGCGGGTCTGGATGCCGCCGGTCACGTCGGGGTCGACGTCCGGACGGCGGGGCGGAGTGGGCTGGGCCTTGCGGAGCACCTCGTCGGTCCGCCGGCGGTCGATCTCCCGCACCGCCTGCGCCGTGTCTTCCTCGAGCTTCTTCGGTGGCACCGGCCGGAGAGCAGGGGTGCGCGGCTTGTAGTCGAGATCGATCGAGCCCGACTTGCTCTGAGCCGGGACGGCTCCGGCACTCACCACGACGATCAGCAGGGCCAGCAGGGTCCTCATGACTCCCTCCGGTCTAGAGGGTAGGCACCGCCGAGCCAGCCTGTCAAACTTTCAGGCGCCGAAGACCACCCGGGTGCCGGTCGACGGCATGATCAGCTTGGCCGGCATCTCCCGGTAGACCGCCATGATCGTGTTGAGCCCGGTGCAGTGGGCCGGGACGATGTAGTCGGGGTCGATCGCCTTGAAGGCGGCGACGGTCTTGGCCACGACCTCCTCGGGCGCCGGCGCGAGGTGGAAGCCTCCGACCACCGCGTGGACCTTCTCGATGCCGGTCGCCTTCTGCACCTGTCGCACCGAGTTGATGACCCCGGCGTGTCCGCACGAGGTGATCACGACGAGCCCGCGGTCCTTCAGGTTGAAGGCGGTCGCGTGCTCGCCCTGGAAGTTGTCGGCGACCAGATCGCCCGGCTTGGCCTCGACCTTCACGAGCCCGAAGTGGGTGGCCGAGCATGCCGAGTCGGCCGCGCCCGCGCGCAGCCGCGCCGCCGCGGGGGGCTTCTCGAAGTCGGTCAGCCGCGAGATCCGGCCGGACGTGAGCGCCTGTCCGGCCACGACGCTCGGCTCGGCGGTGGCCGCGGGCGTCACCACCACCCGGTGGCAGAAGGTGTCCTCGCCGCCTGCGTAGACCGTGAGGCCGGGCTTGAACTTGCCTCCATCCATGCTTTACGGCGTGGAATTGACCAGCCGGACCTCTTGCCGGGGAACCGGCACCGCGATGCCGGCGACCCCGAAGCGCTCGGCGAGAGCCCGGTACATCTCGCCCTCCGCGGTGACCACGTCGGGAACCCGGACCCAGGGATGGATCCCGACCCGGATCCCGCCCACCTCGATCTGGGCCACCCCGATCACCGGGGAGGGCTGCGGCAGCACTCTCGGATTGGCCGTGACCACTTCACGCACCAGGGCCAGCACGGCGGCGAGGTCCGATCCGTGAGGCACCGTGACGGTCAGATGCAGCTGCCGCATCGTCCCGAAGTTGTGCAGGATCTCGCCCACGATCTTCCGGTTCGGAATGATGATCCGCGACTGGTCGGGGTGGACCAGCGTGGTCGAGAACAGCTCGATCGTGTGCACGTCTCCCTTCATGCCCACGATCTCGATGTGCTCGCCCACCCGGAACGGCTTGGTGAAGACGATGGTCAGGCCGGCGATCACGTTGCCGAGCACGCCCTGCAGGGCGATACCGATGCCGAGGCCGGCCACCCCGATTCCGGCCACCAGCGGAGCGATCTGGAAACCGAACTTGTCCAGCGCGATGACCAGCGCGAACAGCAGCACGACGACTCTCACGACCCGCACGATGAGCCGGAGCAGTGGCGGCTCGATCGCCATGCGGGTGAGCGGGCGCTCGACCGCGCTGCCCACCCACCACGCGACGAGGAACCCCACGAAGAGGATGACGATCGCGCCCAGCACCTGGAATCCGTAGCGGATGGCCAGATCCAGGATCAGATCTTGGGCCGGCATCGTCATCTCCCGGTCATACGCGGGTCGTGAGAGCGAATCACCTTACTTCTCCTTGGTCAGGAACGTGTCGTTGCGGTTCTTCGACCAGCAGGCCTCGTTCTTCTCGGTGCAGACCGGCCGCTCCTTACCGTAGGAGATCGTGGTGATGCGGCTGGCCTCGATGCCGTTGGCGACCAGATAGTTCATCGCCGACTTGGCTCGCCGCTCGCCGAGGGCCAGGTTGTACTCGGCGGTCCCTCGCTCGTCACAGTGCCCCTCGATCAGCACGAGCTGATTGGGGTTGGCCTTGAGGTACGCGGCGCTCGCATCGAGCACCTTCGCGTCGGCGGGACGGATGTCCGACTTGTCGAAGGCGAAGAAGACCTGCTTGAGCGCGTCGTTGGCGCGGTATTCCTTCGGCGGGGCGGGCGGCGGCGTGGGCGCCACGGTCGGCGGAGCCACCGGAGCCGGAGCGGGGGCGGGCGGCGGGGGCGCCGGCGTCGGTGGTGCCGCCGCAGGCGGCGGCACGGGCGGGGGCGCACTGGCCTGGGTCATCGCGGGCCGCTTCGGACATCCGGCGAGTAGCAGCGTCAGCGAGAGCACCGGAAGCACCGTCAGCACTGAACGAAGTGGGCGTCTAGTCATTTGGATGACCTCCTGGGGTGTCGTGGCGTCATTGGGTGGTCGACTTCTTCATGCGCTGCTCGAGCCCGCGCAGGAGTCGCTCGGCCTGGTCGATATTGCGGCGGGCGTTGGCGTGGCTCGGGTCCATCTCGAGCACCACGCGCCACTCCGCGATCGCCTCCTTCAGCTTCTCCTCGCGATAGAACCGCACCCCCTGCGTGTAGTGCTGCTCGATATTGCGGGTGCGGGCCTTCTTGAGAAGGGCGGAGGCGTCCTCGTAGTCCGGCTGCAGGCGTGTCAGCAGGGTCAGGCTGTGGATGGACTCGGGATACTGCTGGGCCTCCATCTGGCTCTTGGCCTGCCCGTAGAGCGCCTGCTTCTTCAGCGTGAGACCCTCCCGGTCCCCCGGCTTGCCGGCCAGGTACTTGTCCACCGTGCCGAGGGCGTCTCCGTAGTCGCTGCGCTCGAGGGCCTCGCGCGCTTCCGCCAGCAGCGGATTGACCTCCGGGGCGAGCTCCTCCTTCGGGGCGGCCACGCCCGGGGCCGCGGGCGGAGCCGGTGCGCCCGGCGCGGCGGGGGCCGGCCGAGGCACGTCGGGGGTGGGAACCGCGGCCACCACGGGCGCGGGCTTGCGCGCCTCCGGATGCACGAACGGTACCCCCGGGATCTCCGGGATCTTCAGCGTGGTGCCCGGGGTCAGGCGTGGATTGGGCGGGAGCTGATTGGTCTCCCAGATGACTTCCAAGCGCGAGCGGTCACCGTAGTACCGCTGCGCGAGCCCGGCGAGCGTGTCCCCCGCCCGCACGGTGTGACTGATGAACTCCACCTCGCGGGTGCTGCTCTGTAGCGCCTCGAAGGCGGCGCGGTTGCCCGGATCCAGCGCGAGCGCGGTCAGGAACTTGCGCCGGGCCTCGACCTGCACCCCACGGGCGAGGGCCTTGCGCCCCTCGTCGATGCGCTCGGCCACCATCTGGTCGATCCGGGCCTGGAGCGCGCGCAGGCTCTCCCGCGCCTTGGCGTCGTCCGGCGTGATGGTGAGCACGATCTTCCACTCCTCGGCGGCGCGGCGGAGCTGGCCGTCGCGCTCGAGCGCCTCGGCCTGCTGGCGGTGACGCGCCGCGAGCGGATCGCGTGCGAGCGGCGCGGCCACCGCGCCGGGCGCACCCGACCCCGTCGTGCCGCCCAGGGAGGCGCAGCCGCCGAGGGCCAGCGCGGCCGCTGCAAGGAGGCCCAGGCCGTGCCCGCGCGTCACCGGAGATTCTCCTCCTGGAAGACGTTGAGGTTCTTCACGAAATCGTCGAGGGTCATCTCGGAGTAGATTTGGCTTCGGTGCCCGGCCAGCGGCCGCACGAACGAGGCGTTGCCCTGACGCCGCACCGAGAACGCGGCCACGTAACCGTACTCCTTGACCTTGGGCAGCAGGCCCTCTTCCCAGCGCCCGTAGGGATAGGCCAGGATCTGGCTCCGGCGGCCGAGGTTCTTGTTGAACAGCTCCTGCGGCTGCTCGAGCTCCACCTGCATGCGGCGCGCGTACTGCGCCTCGGTCTCCCCCATGGCGCGGCGCAGGTCGGCGTGCGTCTTGGTGTGTGCCTGGACGTCGAAGCCCTCGCCGGCCAGCTCGCGCAGATCGCTCCACGAGAGCGCGCCGCGCCCGGCCCCCACCCAGTCCGTGTAGATGAAGAGCGTCGCGGTGAAACCCAGCTCCTTGAGCACGGGGTAAGCGTACTCCTTGAACGAGCGGTACCCGTCGTCGAAGGTCAGCACCACGGACCGCTGCGGCAGCTGGCGGTTGAGCCGGGTGAACTCGACGAAGTCGGCGAGGCTCACCACGCGATAGCCGTTCGTCTTCAGATAACGCATCTGCTCGCGAAAGCTCGCAGCCGCGAGCACCAGGCGGCCCTTCGCCTGCTCGGCCAGGTTGTGATACGTGAGGATCGGCACGATCTGGTAGCCGCCCGGGGTCACCCCGGACAGGTTCCACGGCCGGCGCGGGATCACGACCTCCTGGTCGGGCGCGAAGGCGCGGAGGCCCGTGTAGTCCTCGATTATCCACGCGCGATCGGCTCCACCCAGATAACGGGCGGCGAGCGTCTCGGGCGTGTCGCCCGGCTGGGCGAAGGTGATGATGAAGTCCTCCGACTGGTAGGCGGCCGGCCGAGGCGTCGGTTTGGCCGGGGCGGCGGTGGGGGTCGACGCCGGCGTGGGCGCCGGCGCGGCGGAGGCGCAGGCCGACAGCACCAGGGCGGTGCCGGCCAGCAGGAGTGCCCGCGCCCGTGCGCAACAATTCATCATCCCCTTATCCTAAACGACCGGGGCGGATAAGGGGATCAAACTACTGGAGCCAGCCCCAGGACCTCGTAGACCTCGACTTCCTCTTCCTTGCCCTTGACGCGGATCCGCCCGAGCGGGCGGGCGTCCACGAGGTCGCGCACGCGCTCGTAGGTCCGGTGGCTGATGAGGATCTGGCCGGGCTTGGCGTTGGACTCGAGGCGGGCGGCCAGATTGACGCTGTCGCCGATGACGGTGTACTCCATCCGGTCCTCGGTCCCGACGGTGCCCGCGACCGCCTCCCCCGCGCTGACGCCGATGCCGACGGAGATGGGCTCCTTGCCTTGGCGAGCGCGCCGCTCGTTGAGCCCGCCGATGCCCTCCTGCATGGCGAGCGCGGTCCGGATGGCGCGCGCGGAGTGGTCCGGGTGGGCGATGGGGGCGCCGAACACCGCCATCACCGCGTCCCCGAGGAACTTGTCGAGGGTCCCGTCGTGCTTGAAGGTGGTCTCGATCATGAGGTTGTAGAAGTCGTTGAGCAGGAGCACAACGTCTTCCGGGCTCATGCGCTCCGAGAGCGGCGTGAAGCCGCGCACGTCGCAGAAGAGCACGGTGACCTCCCGGCGCTCGCCGGTCAGGGCCAGCTGCTCCGGATTCTTCAGGATCTCCTCGACCACCTCGCGCGCCACGTACCGGGTGAAGGCGCGCTTGATCATCTCCTTCTCGCGCAGGCTCCGCGCCATGCGGTTGAACGACTCGGTCAGTGCACCCAGCTCGTCGCGAGAGGCCACCGGGAGCGAGATGTTGAAATTGCCCGCCGCGATGGCTCCGGTGGCCCGCACGAGCCGGAAGATCGGGCGCGAGAGGAGCGCGGCGAGGCCGACCGCACCGCCCAGCCCGGCCAGCACCATCAGGAGCGTGATGAGCAGCGCTTGGTTGCGGGCGCTGGCCAGCGCCGCGTTGATGGCCTCCTCGCTGAAGCCCAGGTAGAGCGCGCCCACCGGCACCCGGCTATAGACGAGGGGCACCGCGAAATCGATGATGCGGCCCTGCGGCGTCTTGTAGGTCTGGACCAGGAGCCGGTTCTTGAGCGGCTCGAGGCCCTTCGGACGCTCCACCACGCTCTTCACCGCGGCCCGTGGGTCGGAATGGGCGAGGACCCGGCCGTCGTGATCGGCCACGATCACGTAGGCCACGTCGGGGTCCTTCATGGCGTCGGTGACGAGCACGCCCAGGGTGAGCTCGTCGCCGGTGAGCAGCGGGGTCTTGGCCCCGGCCGCGAAGTTCTCGGCCATGGTGAGGCCGCGCTTGGTCATCTCCGCGGTCAGGCTCTGCTGCTGCTCGCGGAGGAGGAAGAGGCCGACGAGGGCGACCGTGAGGACCACGAGCGCGGTGATGAGCAGGCTCAGCTTGACCTTCAGGGGCACCCGGATCGGCGAGGTCTCCGGGGGCGAGACGGCCGCAGCGGTGTCGGGGGTCGCCGCGGGCGTCGCGGCCGATTCGTTCGACGTGGCCGCCACGGGCCGGCGGCCTACAGCCCGTGCAGCGGGAAGATCCGCTCGTGGATCTCGCCCACCTGCCGCCGCGCGTACTCCTCCGCCCATCGGTGCGTGTCGGGGGGCACTGCCTCGAAGGGATCGGAGAGAGTCAGCTGCTCCAGCCCGAGTCGCTGCATGTCCGGATGACTCTCGCCGGGCAGCACGTCCGGCAGCTCGATGTCGTTGATGGCCGCCCACGCCGCGGTCCAGGCTCGCGCCACGTTGGCGAGGTCGTAGCCGCCGCCGCCGAGCGCAACGACGCGGGGCGCGAGGGGCACGAGCCGGCGCACGGCCCGCGTGAAGCCCTGCACGGTGAGGCTCAGGTGGGTGAGCGGATCCGTCCGGTGCGAGTCGATGCCGAGCTGGATCACGAGCGCGTCCGGCTTGAAGGCGGTGACCAGCGGCGGCACCACCGCCTCGAAGGCCTCCTGATACACCGTGTCGTCGGTCAGCGGCTGGAGCGGCACGTTGACCGAGTAGCCGAGGCCGTCGCCCTCGCCCATCTCCACCACGAAGCCGGTGCCCGGGAAGAGCCGGTCGCCCCGCTCGTGGGTGGAGATGGTGAGCACGTGGGGATCGTTGTAGAAGGCGAACTGGACGCCGTCGCCGTGATGGGCGTCGATGTCGACGTAGGCCACCCGCAGGCCGCGCTCGCGCAGACGCATGATCGCGAGCACCGCGTCGTTGACATAGCAGAAGCCCGACGCGCGTCCGGGCATCGCGTGGTGCAGCCCGCCCGCGAAGTGGAACGCGCGGTCCACCTCCCCGCCCGCCACGAGCTGCGCGGCGAGCAGCGAGCCTCCCGCCGCGAGCTGGGCCGCTTCCCACAGCCCGGGGAAGATCGGGTTGTCGCCGGGCCCGAGCCCGTAGCGCGCCGCGTGCGGCACCCAGTCGCCCGCGCTCACCGCGCGCAGGATCTCGATGTACTCGCGACTGTGGAAGCATGCGATCTGCTCGAGCTGGGCCGCCTCGGGAGCAAGGACCTTGGCGCGCGGCAGCGTGGTGAGGCCGTAGGCCTCCATGAGCCGCCAGGTGAGCCCGAGGCGCTCCATGCGGAGCGGATGCTCGCGCCCGTAGTCGAAGTGGCGCCACTCGTCGGAGTAGATGATCGCGGTGGTGGTCATGTCTGATTCGTCGCGATAGCCCAGGCCCGCTTTTATTCTTGTATCCGCTCGACGCGCCTGCGGCTGCGCCTCGCCAGGCCACTGCGCCTCGCCAAGCTCTGACGCTTCCAGATGCCGGACTTGCCGCCCGACTTCTCGACGAGGCAGAGGTCCGTGAGGACGATGCCGCGGTCGACGGCCTTCACCATATCGTACACGGTGAGCCCGGCCACCGCCGCCGCGGTCAGTGCCTCCATCTCCACGCCGGTCTTGTCGACGGTGCGCACGCGCGCCTGCACCGTGATCGTGGCGCGGCGCGAGTCGAGCTGGAACTCCACGTCAACGCCGGTGATCCGGAGCGGATGGCAGAGCGGGATGAGATCGGGCGTGCGCTTGGCCGCCATGATCCCCGCGGTGCGGGCGACTCCGAGCACGTCGCCCTTGGCGAGCTGTCCCGCGCGGACCGCGGCCAGCGTCGCCGGCTTCATCCTGAGCGTGACGCGGGCTGCCGCCTCGCGGACCGTCTCCGCCTTGGCGGAGACGTCCACCATGCGCGCCTCACCTGCGGGAGTCAGGTGGGACAGGCCGCGGAAATTATCCACTTCCCGCGGCGGGGACATCGGCCGGGCGCGGGCCCCGACTCAGGCGTGCGTCGCGGCGCGCGCGTGTCGGAGAAGGCTCTCCATCCGATCCTTCGCGATGAGCTTGAGCTTCTTGAGCTCGCTCACGCGCCACTGCTGATCGGGGGAGAGAAAGCCGCGACCGTTGAGGTCGCTCAGCTCCTGCTCGTATCGCTGGTGCTCTTCGCGGAGCTTGCGGAAATCGTGGTTTTCGGTGGTGAGCCGCTCGATGAACGCTTCGGCGTCGGGCATGCGGACCTCCTTGCGAGGCTTGTCAGGACCCTGCCCCATCCTGCTCGGTACCCGGGTTATACTCCCCGGCTCTTCGCACTGTCAAGGCTTGCCGTGGCGCAGCAGATGGGGCGCGGTGGCCTTGAAATGCGCGGTCACCGGACGGCCCGGCTCGAGGCCGAGCTCCTCGACGGAGCGCTGCGTCACAAGGGCGACGATAGGGAAGCCACAATCAATGGTGACGCGCACATGGGGCCCGCTCGGGGTCAGGCGCACGATCTGGCCAGGGAGGTGGTTCCGCGCGCTGGACGTGCCGTCGCCGGCTCGCACGGTGAGCGTCACGTCCTCGGGCCGGACGCAGAGCCGCACCCACTCGCCGGCCTCGGCCGGCTGCGCGACCTCGATCGTCTGCCGGCCGGCCTCGAGGATCGCCAGGCCGCTCGTGACCGTCCGGACCCGGCACTCCAGCAGCGTCTCGACCCCGACGAAGCGCGCGACCTCCTCCGTGATCGGCGCCCGAAAGACCTGGGCGGCGTGGTCCACCTGGAGGAGCCGGCCCCCGAGGACGACCGCCACCCGGTCGCCGAGCGTCTGGGCCTCGCCCCGATCGTGGGTGACGAGCACCGCGGTGGCCCGACGACGCCTCAGGATGCGCCCGAGGTCATCGATCAGCCCCTCCCGGGTGGGCTGATCCAGAGCCGAGAAGGGCTCGTCGAGCAGGAGCAGCTCGGGCTCGAGGACCAGGGCGCGGGCCAGCGCGGTGCGCTGGGCCTCGCCGCCCGAGAGCGTGCGGGCCTGCCGGTCGGCCAGGTGGGCGATGCCCAGCTGGGCGAGCCACTCCGCCACCCGCGGCGCCACCCGCTCGCCGTCCAGCCCGCGGAAGCGGAGCCCGAGGGCCACGTTGTCCTGGACGGTCGCGTCGGTGAGCAGGGGCTCTTGGAAGACGCTGGCCATGCGCCGGCGAATCGCGAGTCGGTCGGTCGGGCTCACATGCTCACCCTGGAAGCGAACGCTGCCCGCGGTCGGCGTCTCGAGCAGACCCATCACCCGGAGGAGCGTGGACTTCCCCGCCCCGTTGGGACCGATCACGGCCAGGACCTGGCCCGCGTCCACCGCCAGCTCGGGGATGTCCAGAACGGTCTTCCCTGCCCGCGAGACCTGGATGCCGTGCAGCGCAACGACCGGTGGCGCCGCCATCAGGCGGTGGGCAGCACGTGGATCGCGCCGCGGTGGAGGGAGAACTGCCAGTGCCGATCGCGGTCGATCTCCAGGATCTCGTAGACGAGCCGGGGCACCTCGAGCTCGAGGTCGTAGTCGCCCTGCGCGGGGGTGCCCGGCTCGTCGAGGCGGAGGAAGAGCGTCCAGGACGCGCCCAGGTCCACCTCGCGCACCACGGTGCCGGACATGAGGTTCATGTGGTGCGCGCCGTCGACGCGGTCGCGGTCCTTGCGGATGAGGCGCACGTACTCGGGCCGGATGAAGAAGGCGAGCGGGGTGTCCGGCGCGGGCAGGTACGAGCGCGTCGGCGAGTTGACCGCCTCGAGCACCTGGCCGCGCCAGCGGAACTGGATGCGGTCCGCGGTGGCCTTGAGCGTGACCCCCTGCACCAGGTTCCGGAGGCCCATGATGCGCGCGACGCTCCGGGACGAGGGCTGCCAGAGCAGCTCGGCGCGCGGCGCGGCCTGGATCACGTGCCCCTCCTCATAGACCACGATGCGATCGCCCAGCCGGTAGGCCTCGGCGAGGTCGTGGGTGACCAGCACCGCCGCGGTGCCCCAGCCGGTCAGGATGCCGCGCAGCTCGTCGCGCAAGGCCTGGCGCAGCGGCAGGTCGAGCGCGGAGAGCGGCTCGTCGAGGAGGAGCAGCGCGGGATCGGTGGCGAGCGCGCGCCCGAGGGCCACCCGCTGGCGCTGGCCGCCCGACAGCTCGCGCGGGTAGCGCTCCGCGAAGGCCTCGAGGCCGAGGCGCGCGAGCACCTCGTCTTCCCGACGGCGCCGCTCGGTGCGGTCGCGGAGGCCGAAGCCCACGTTGCCGCGCACGGTGAGGTGCGGGAAGAGCGCGTAACCCTGGAAGACGTAGCCGACGCGGCGCCGCTGGGGCGGCACGTCGATCCCGGCCACCGAATCGAAGAGCACCTGGCCGTCCACCACGATGCGGCCCGCGTCGGGACGCACCAGCCCGGCCAGGCACTGCAGCGTGAGGGTCTTGCCCGCGCCCGACGGCCCGAAGAGCGCGGCGACGCCGTCGCCCGCGCTCCACTCGACGTCGAGGGTGAAGCCGGGCAGCGACTTGCGGATCGCGACCTCGAGCCGGCTCGTCATGCCGGCCGGGCCCCCAGGCGATTGGCCGCGATCAGCACGAGGCAGGAGAGCGCGGTGAGCACCGCCACCAGCGCCAGCACCTCGGCGCTCTCGCCGGTCTGCACCGCGGTGTAGATCGAGAGCGGCACGGTCGCGGTGCGCCCGGGGATGTTGCCGGCCAGCATCAGGGTGGCGCCGAACTCGCCGAGCGCCCGCGCGAAGGCCAGCACCAGCCCGGCCAGGATGCCGTTGCGGGCGAGCGGCAGCGTCACCTCGAGGGCGGTGCGCAGCTCCGAGCGGCCGAGGGTGTAGGCCGCGCGCTCGAGATCACGATCCACCGACTCGATGGCCGCGCGCGCGGTGCGGACCAGGAGCGGCAGCGCCATCACGGTGGCCGCGATCACCGCCGCGTACCAGGTGAAGGCCACCGTCCAGCCGGTCAGTTGATAGAGCGGGGCGCCGAGCACGCCGCGCCGTCCCAGCAGCACGATCAGGTAGTAGCCGACCACGGTGGGCGGCAGGATGAGCGGAAGGGTCACGAGCAGGTCGACGAGGCTCCGGCCCCAGAAGCGGCGCCGCGCCAGCGCGTAGGCGATGGGGATGCCGACGAGCGCGTTGAGCGCCGTGGCCGCCACCGCCACCTGCAGCGACAGCCGGAGGGCGGAGATGCTGTCCGGGCTCACGATGGGTGTCCTGGGTGCCCGGGTAGTATGCCACGCGCGGTCACGATAGACCCCCTCACCCTCGGGCCCCTCACCCTCGGGCCCCTCACCCTCGGGCCCCTCACCCTGCCCTCTCCCCGGGGGGGAGAGGGGGAGCGAGGGTGGGGATGCAGACGCGGGATACGCGGCCGTCGGCGCGGGGCACCTCGGTCACCTGCACGTCGACGCCGTAGACCTCGCGGAGGCTCTCGCGGGTGATCACCTCGGCGGGCGGGCCCAGGCGGGCCAGGCGGCCCCGGTGGAGCAGCGCCACGCGGTGGGCGCAGAGGAACGCGTGGTCCGGGTCGTGCGTGGAGAGCATGACCGCGATACCGCGGCGGGCGAGCTCGGCGATCTCCCCGAGCACGCGCACCTGGTTGCCGAAGTCGAGGCTCGCGGTGGGCTCGTCCATGACCAGGATGGCGGGCTGCTGGGCCAGCGCCCGCGCGATCAGGGTGAGCTGCCGCTCGCCGCCGCTGATCTCGGTGTAGGGCCGCGCGGCCAGGTGGCCGATGCCGAGCACCGCGAGCATCTCCTCCGCCACCGCGCGGTCGCCGCGCGACGGCGTGGCGAAGGGCCCGATGTGCGCGGTGCGGCCCATGAGCACGGTCTCGGCCACCGTGAACGGAAAGAGCCCGAGCTGGGCCTGCGGGACATAGCCGAACACGCGCGCGAGGCGGCCGCGCGACCAGCCGGCGACCGGCTCGCCGTCGACCGCGACGCGGCCGCCGCGCGGGGCGAGCAGTCGCAGGATGGTCTTGAAGAGCGTGGTCTTGCCGCCGCCGTTGGGGCCGAGCAGGCAGAGCACCTCTCCGCCGGCCAGGGCGAAGCTCACGCCCTGCCCCACCTCCTTGCCCGGATAGCCGAAGGCCAGCTCGGCGACGTCGAGCCGCATCGCCTACTGCCACCCCCGGCGCGACACCGCGAGCAGCCAGATGAAGAACGGCGCGCCGATGAACGCGGTGAGCACGCCGAGCGGGATCTCGAGCGGCGCGATCGTGCGGGCCAGCGTGTCCACCGCGACCAGGTAGCCCGCGCCCAGCAGCATCGCCGCGGGCAGCAGCCGCGAGAAGTCCGGGCCCACCAGCAGCCGCGCGAAGTGCGGGATCAGGAGCCCGATCCAGCCGATGACCCCGCTCACCGACACCACCGCCGCGGTCATCAGAGTGGCCGCCGCGATCACGACCAGGCGCACGCGGCGCGTGTCCACCCCCAGGGTGAGGGCCTCCTCCTCGCTGAGCGTCATCACGTTCAGGCGCCAGCGGAGGAGCCAGAGCGGAAGCAGGCCGACCAGCACGCCGGGCAGGATCGCGAGCAGGTCCGCCACCGTGATGGACGCGAGGCTGCCCAGCAGCCAGAAGGTGATGGCCGGGAGCTGGTTGTAGGGATCGGCCAGGTACTTGAGCAGCGAGATGCACGAGCCGAGCAGCGTGCCGATGACGATGCCGGCCAGCACCAGCACCAGGATGGGATCGTGGCGTCGCAGCGAGGCGCCCACCGCGTAGACCGCCGCGACCGCCAGGAGGCCCAGCGCGAAGGCGAGGCCCTGGATGCCGGCCACGCCCCACGAGAGGTAGATGCCGATGGTGGCGCCGAGCGCGGCGCCGGAGGACACGCCGAGGATGTCCGGCGAGACCAGCGGGTTGCGGAAGAGCCCCTGGTACGCGGAGCCCGCGGCGGCCAGCGTGGCGCCGACCGCGAGCGCGGCGAGCACGCGCGGCCCGCGCACGCGGAAGACGACCGTCTCCATCGCCGCGGGCAGCGTGGTGGGCGCGCCGGTGAGCTTGGCCCAGAGCAGGGTGAGGAGCTGCGCGGGCGAGACCGGGTAGCGCCCGACCGAGAAGGCGACCAGCGTGAGCGCCACCAGCAGCCCGCCCGCGAGCAGGAACCCGAGCGCCTCGCGACGGCGGCCGGTCGCGGCGGGCGGAGGCGGAGCGCTCAGGGCCGCGAGCGCTCGACCCCGGCCAGCAGGGTGTCGAGCTGCGCCTCGGTCGGCGCCTGGTGGTAGAAGAGCGTGTAGAACGCGCGGGTCTCCTGCCGCAGATCCTCCGGGAACTGCTCCGGATAGAAGATGCGCCCGAGCCACTTGAGCCCGATCAGGCGATTCACCGACGGCGGGAAGTCCACCCACGGGAACGGAGCCTGCGGGACCAGGTACACGCGGCCGTCCCGGACGGCCCGGACGTTCTTCCAGAGCGGGTCCGCGCGCACCGAGCCCACGAACGCGGGATCGATCGCGATGATGATCTCGGGATCCCAGCCGAGCACCTGCTCCGGCGAGACCGTGGCGAGGCCGCCCGGCATCTCGGCCACGTTGCGCGCCCCCAGCCGCTCGAGGCTCTCCACGTTGATGGAGCCGCCCGCGGCGGTCTCGAGCCCCTTCGGGCCGCGCGCGTAGTAGACGCGCGGCCGCTGCGCGGCGGGGACCCGCGCCACGCGTCGATCGGTCTCGGCGAGCAGGCGCTCGGCGTAGCGGCCGAGCTCGCGGCCGCGACCGCCCACGCCGAGCAGGTCGCCGACGCGCGTGTAGGTCGCGGGAATGGCGGAGAGGCCCCCGTCGAAGAGCAGGTAGGGCACCCCGATCTGCTGCTGGGTCCGGTCGGCGAGCGAGCGGTAGGTGGCGGTGAGCGCGCCGTAGTCGAAGACCAGGTCCGGGCGCGCGGCCAGGACCACCTCAACGTTCGCGGTGTTGCCGCGCCCGGTGAGCCGGCCGAGCGTGGGCAGCTCGGCGAAGCGCGCCGGTACGAAGACCCGCTCCTCCGCGCTCAGCGGGCGGTTCCAGCCGAGCATCTTCTCGGGGGCGAGGGTGTAGAGGAAGATGCTCGCGGGGCCGCCCGCCGCGTACACGCGCTCGACGCGCGCCGGCACCTCCGCGCGCCGCCCCGCCGAATCGGTGACGGCGCGGGTATCGGCGGCGGGCGCGGCGCCCGCGAGCAGGAGCAGGGCGCCCGCGGCCAGGACCGCCCGCCCGCCCCCGACCACCTCAGTCCTTGCCCACCATCACGTCGGAGGCCTTGATCACTGCGTAGGCCTGATCGCCCACCTTGAGCGCGAGGGCCTCGACCGCCTCGTTGGTGATGGACGACGTGATCACGGTCCCGCCGCCGACGTCGATCCGGACGTGGGCGGTGGTGGAGCCGAGCTTCACCTCGAGCACCTTGCCCTTGATGATGTTGCGCGCGCTCAGTCGCATGTTCGCTCCTCCTTCTCACCGGCTGGTGAAGGTGCCGCGGGGCGGCCGCGAGTGGAACGGATTGTGGGGCCGGCCGTCGCGCCTGTCGAGCAGGTGGAGCGCGACCGCGTTCAGCGCGCGCCGACCGGCGGCGGCTGGAAGCCGAACCGCGCCAGCACGGCCCGCCCCTCGGGGCGGCCCAGCAGGTCGAGGAACGCCTGCGCCAGGGCCGCCTGCCTGGACGCGGCCACCACCGCTCCGGGATAGACGACGGGCCGATAGCTGTCGTCGGGCGGGCGGAACGCCTCCTTCACCCCCTGGGCGCGCGACGCGGCGTCGGTGGTGTAGACGAACCCGGCGTCGACCTCGCCGCGGGCGACGTAGTCGAGGGCCTGACGCACGTTCTCGGAGAAGACGAGCTTGGGCTGCAGCCGGTCCCAGAGGCCCAGCGCCCTCAGGCTCTCCTCCGCGTACTGCCCGGCGGGAACCGTCTTCGGGCTGCCGATCACGATGCGGCCGACCCGCGCCGCGAGGAGATCGGCCGGCTTGGTGATGTCGATGCGCGAATCGGCCGGCTTGATCACCACGAGGGCGTTGCGCGCGAAGGCCCGCCGGCTCGCCACCACGATCAGGTTCTGCTTCTCCAGCTCGTCCATCTGCCGCTGGGCCGCGGAGAGGAACACGTCGACGGGCGCGCCCGCCTCGATCTGCTTCTGCAGATCGCCCGAGGCGCCGAAGTTGTAGCGAAGCGTCACCCCCGGATGCGCGACCATGAAGCCGCGGCCCAGCTCCTCGGTCGCGTCCTTCAGGCTCACCGCGACCGACAGGATCACCTCCTGCGCGGTGGCGCCGGGGGCGGCCAGCCACACCACGACGAGCGCAACTCCGAGAGCCCTCATGAATCGCATTCCGCACGCCTCCCGAGCCTGCGCCCGCCCGTGCTAGTGTGGGGCCGACATGACGAACCGTCCGCCCCGACCGACGCCCCATGCTACGCAGCCGCCCGCGGCACTTCAAAGTGCTCACGAGAACATAATCGCGGCCCGGGTCAAGACCAAGGTCTGGCTCGAGCTGGACGGCGAGTTCTTCGTGGGTGACGGCGGCATCCACCTGCTGGGCGGCATCCTCCAGCACGGCTCGCTCGCCCGGACCGTCCGCGAGATCGGCTGGTCGTACCGACACGCCTGGGGCTATCTCCGCCGTGCCGAGCGCGCGCTGCAGACCCCGATCGTCCGCAACCGCGCCGGGCGCGGCGCGGCCCGGGGCATGGAGCTGACCGAGACCGGGCATCTGCTGCTCGAGCGGCTGCGCGCGCTGCGGGATCGCATCGACGACGCCCTCGGCCCGACCGGGCCCACCGCGGCCGAGGTGGCCGCCCGCGGGCGGGACGGTCGGCGCGCGTCCCGCCCCCGCCCCGCGCCCGCGAGGAGAAGGACCACGCCCCCACGCGCGTGACCCGGCGTTGAGCGGCGGATGCTCGGCCCGGTCCGCTATCCCCGCCGGCGCTGCTGGATCACGCTCAGCGCCCAGTTCACGAGGAAGGTGATCAGCAGCAGGATCAGCGAGAGCGCGATCGCCACGTCGAAGTTGCCCTTGCCGGTCTCGAGCACGGTGGCGGTGGTGAGCACGCGGGTGGAGCCCTTGATGTTGCCGCCCAGCATCATGGACGCGCCCACCTCGGAGATGACGCCGCCGAAGCCCGCCATCACCGCGGCCAGCATCGGCAGCCGCGCCTCCTTGAGCAGCACCCAGATCATCTGCGGGCGCGACGCGCCGAGCCCCAGCAGCTGGAGGCGAAAGGCCTCCGGCACCTGCTGCACCGCGGCCAGGGTGAGCCCGGTCACGATCGGGGCCGCGATCACGAGCTGGCCGGTCACCATCGCGGTGGGCGTGTAGAGCAGCTCGAGGAAGCCGAGCGCGCCGTTGCGCCAGAGCAGGATCGTGACGAAGAGGCCCACTACCACCGGGGGCAGGCCCATGCCGGTGTTCACCAGGCTCACCACGAAGGCGCGCCCCGGGAAGCGGGAGAGCGCCAGCAGCGCGCCCACCGGGATGCCGACCAGCAGCGAGAGCAGGGTGGCGGTGGCGGAGACCTGGAGGGAGAGCCAGGTGATCTGCCAGACCTCCGGGTCCCCGGCCAGGAGGAGCCGGAGCGCTTCGAGGACGCCCTGCCCGAACAGGCCCACGGCGCGACGGGCCCCTAGAGGTCCTCGTCCTTCTTGCCCGCCACCGGCACGAAGAGCGGCTGGCCGTACTTGTCGACCCCGAACGCCTTGATGACCGCCTGGGTCTCGGGTGCCAACATGAACTCGGCGAAGGCCTTGCCGCCGGCCACGTTCACCCGCGGGCCGTTGGCCGGGTTCACCTCCATCACCGAGTAGATGTTCAGCAGCGGTCGGTCCTTCTCGACGAGGATCGGCAGGTCCACCCGCTTCTGGAACGCCAGATAGGTCGCGCGATCGGTGAGCGTGTACGCCCGGCGGTCGTTCGCGATCCCGAGGGTCTGGCCCATGCCCTGCCCGGACTCGATGTACCAGGCGCCCTTGGGCTCGACGCCCGCCTGCTTCCACAGGGCCAGCTCGAGCACGTGGGTGCCCGACTTGTCACCCCGCGAGACGAAGCGCGACTGGCTCTCCGCGACGCGCCTGAGCGCGTCGAGCGCCTTCGGCATGCCCTTGATCTTCGCCGGATCGTCGGGCGGCCCGATGATCACGAAGTCGTTGTACATGACGAGGCGTCGGTTGGTCATCTTGCCCTCGGCGACGTACTTCTTCTCGAGGCTCGCGGCGTGGGCGAGGGTCACGTCGGCCTCGCCCCGGGCGGCCAGGGCCAGCGCCTGGCCGGTGCCCACCGAGATGGTCTTCACGGTGAGCCCGGTCTTCTTCTCGAACATCGGCACCAGCACGTCGAGCAGGCCCGAGTCCTGCGTGCTGGTGGTGGTCGAGACGATGACCACGTTGGACTGGGCGAGGGTCGTTCCCGGCGTCCCCGACATCAGGACGGCCAGCGCCAGCCAGAGCCCGGTGATCACTCGAGCAGCCATCATGAGCCGCCTCCATGGCGCTTGCGCCAGTCGTCGGAATTCGGGAAGAACAAGGGCTCGCCGTAACGGTCCACCTCGAAGGCCTCGATGATCCGCTGGGCCTCGTCGGAGACGAGCCATTCCTGGAAGCCGCGCGCCCCCTCGGCGTTCACGCTCGGCAGGCGCGCCGGATTCACGCGGATGACCGCGATGTAGTTGAGCAGGGCCGGGTCGCGCTCGACCAGGACCTGCAGCGAGATCTCGCGCTTGAGGGTCAGATAGGTCGCCCGGTCCATCAGCACGTACGCCTGCCGCGCGTCGGCGTCGCGAGTGGTGGGCCCGTTGCCCGCCGCGCCGCGCTCCGAGGTCACGTACCAGACGCCCCGCGACGCGATCCCCGCAGCCTGCCAGAGCTCCATCTCCTTCACGTGGGTGCCGGAGCGGTCGCCGCGGGTGAGGAACCCGGCCTCGGCGGTCGCGATCTTGCGGAGGGCGTCGACCGCCCTCCGTTCGCCGCGGATGCGGGCCGGGTCCGCCGCCGGCCCCAGGATCACGAAGTCGTTGTACATGACGTCACGGCGATCCACCCCGAAGCCCTCCGCGACGAACCGGTCCTCGAGAGCCCGGGCGTGAACCATGACCAGGTCGAAGCTCCCGCTCTTGGCCATCTCGAGCGCGGCCCCGGTGCCCGCGCCCGCGTGCCGGACCACCACGCCGGTCCGCCGGAGGTAGGCGTCCTCGAGGGCCGCGACGATCCCCGCGTCGATCGGGCCGATCGTGCTGGCCATCATCACGATCCGCGGAGCGCCGCCGGCGGGCTGCCGTCCGCCCGCCACGACGGCGAGGCCCAGGGCCAGGAGCGTGACGAGCAGTGCGCGCGATGTCATCGGGGGCGAGATGTCACTATGCACGCGGGAGCATACAGGCTCGACCGAGCACAGTCAACGGCGGCGGCCCGGCCCTCCACGCGTTGACTATGCTATTTGCAGCATAGTAGACTCCCGTCCGGCCGCGCGCGACTCGGTGTATCATGGCCAGCGCGCGCCAGACCCCCGGGAGACAACATGCGACGATTCGATCTCGTTCTGCCGAACAGCCTCGAAGACTGCCTCAAGATCCTCGCCGAGCGCGGGGCCCAGGCCAAGCTGGTGGCGGGAGGCACCGACCTCCTGCCCCAGATGAAGAACGGCGCGATCAAGCCTGCCGTCGTGGTGGACCTCTCGGGGGTCGCCCGCGTCCGGCAGGTGGCCAACGGCAACAGCCTCCGGATCGGGGCCGCGGTCACCGCCCGCGAGCTCGAGGTGAGCCCCGCGCTGCGCGGAGCGTACCTGGCCATCGCGGAGAGCGCGGCCATGGTCGGCTCGCTGCAGGTGCGTAACCTCGCCACCGTGGGCGGCAACCTCTGCAACGCGGCGCCGTCGGCCGACATGGCGCCCCCGCTGGTGGCGCTGGAGGCCCAGGCGGTCATCGCGGGCCCGAAGGGCGAGCGGCGGGTGCCGATGGCCGACTTCTTCACCGGGGTGCGCCAGACCGTGCTGGCCCCGAACGAGCTGCTGGTCGAGCTGATCGTGCCGCCGCCGGGGGCCCACAGCGGCGGGCAGTACCTGCGGCACACCCCGCGGCGCGAGCTCGACATCGCGGTGGTGGGGGTCGCCTCCCAGCTCACCATCGCCGACGGGCGGTGCACCAAGGCGCGCATCGCGCTCGCATCGGTCGCGCCGACGCCGGTCCGCGCCACCGCGGCCGAGCGGTCGCTCGAGGGTCAGGCGGTGACGCCGGAGGCCATCGAGCGCGCGGCCGGCCTCGCCATCGAGGCGGCCCGGCCCATCGACGACCAGCGCGGATCCATCGAGTTCCGCAAGCACCTGGTCCGCGTCCTCACCCGTCGCACGCTCACGACCGCGCTCGCCCGCGCGAGCGCTTGACCCGGAGGCACATTCCAGTGGCCAAGCAGATCCTCAGCTGCACCGTGAACGGCGAGCCGGTCGAGGTGCTCGTCCAGCCCTACGTGACCCTCCTCGACGCCCTGCGCGAGGACATGGGCCTCACCGGGCCCAAGGAAGGCTGTGGCACCGGCGACTGCGGCGCCTGCACCGTCCACGTGGACGGTCGCGTCGTCGCGAGCTGCCTGATGCTGGCCATGCAGGCCCGCGGCCGCACGATCCGCACCATCGAGGGCCTGGCCGCCGCGGACTCCACGCTTCATCCCCTGCAGGAGGCGTTCGTCCGCCACGGCGTGCCCCAGTGCGGCTTCTGCATCCCGGGAGTGCTGATGGCGGCCTCGGCCCTGCTCGAGGAGAACCCGCGGCCGTCGGAGGAAGAGATCCGCTACGGCATCGCGGGCAATCTCTGCCGCTGCACCGGCTACACCAAGATGGTGGCCGCGATCAGCGAGGCGGCCGGTACGCTCGCCTCGCAGAGGAGCGCTCGATGAGCACGATGAAGACCACGCGCGACGTCAAGGGAGTGGGCGTCTCGATCCCGCGGCCGGACGGCCCCGAGAAGGTCACCGGCCGGGTCCAGTACGTGGCCGACATCCAACCCAAGGGCCTGCTGCACGCCAAGCTGCTGCGCAGCCCGCACGCGCACGCCAGGATCGTCTCGATCGACACCAGCGCGGCCAAGGCGCTGCCCGGCGTCCGCGCGGTCCTCACCGCCAAGGACATTCCGCACCTCAAGAAGAAGGCTCCCACACGCGCCCACGCGGTGCTCGCCATCGATCGCGTCGTGTTCATGGGCCAGCCGGTGGCCGCGGTGGCCGCGGACGAGCTCGCCATCGCCGAGGAAGCCCTCGACCTCATCAAGATCGAGTACCAGGTGCTGCCCGCCTCGATCGATCCGCTCAAGGCGATGCTGCCCGGCGCGCCGCCGGTCGCCGACGCGGGCACCGAGGCCGACACCAGCGAGGCGCTCGCCCACTCCGCGGTGGCCATCGCCAAGAGCGAGGCGCCCGCGAAGGCGGTGAACATCTCGCAGCAGGCGCGCCTGCAGCGCGGGGATCCGGCCAAGGGCTTCGCCGAGTCCGATCACGTGCTCGAGAAGACCTACCGCGTGCCGATGGTCCACCAGGGCTATCTCGAGGCGCACGCGGTGCTGGCGGAATGGGACCGCAACGGGCTGCTCACGCTGTGGGCCAGCACCCAGGGCTCGTTCAACACGCGCTCCGAGGTCGCGGACGTGCTCGGCATCCCCGAGAACCGGATCCGGGTCATCCCGGTCGAGTGCGGGGGCGGCTTCGGCGGCAAGATCCGTGCCCTCTGCGAGCCGATCACCGCGGTACTCGCGCAGGTCACCCGGCGCCCGGTCCGCTACGTCATGACCCGTCGGGAAGAGCTCCAGGCGGGCATGCCGGCCCCGCAGGTGATCATCAAGCTCAAGACCGGGGTCAAGCGCGACGGCACCCTCATGGCGCTGGACGCGGAGACCGTCATCGACTCCGGCGCCTACTCCGGCGCGGTGCTCGCGGTGAGCGCCGTGTTCCTCGGCAGCATGTACAAGTGGCCGTCGTTCGACATCCGCGGCTTCGAGGTGCTGACCCACAAGCCGAGCGTGGCCGCGTACCGCGCGCCGGTGGCGCCGCAGACCATCTTCGCGATCGAGTCGCACATGGAGCAGATCGCGCGCGACCTCGACCTCGATCCCGTCGAGTTCCGGATGCGCCACCTGATCCAGCCGGGCGACCCGATGGTGAACGGCCAGCCCTGGCAGTCCAACGGGGCCCGGCAGGTGCTCGCCCGCATCTCGGAGCACCCGCACTGGAAGACCCGCAAGCAGTGGGTGGCCGCGGGCAAGAACGGCAAGAAGCGCGGAGTGGGCCTGGCCATCGGCGGCTGGCTCGGCGGGCTCCAGCCCACCGGGGCGACCGTGCGCCTGAACCCCGACGGGTCGCTCGCGGTGCTCACCGGCCAGGTGGACATCGCGGGGACCAACATCTCGCTGGCCCAGATCGCGGCGTCGGCCTACGGGGTGGACACCGACCTGGTGCGCATCACAACCGGCGACACCGACGTCGCGCCGATGACCGGGCTCAGCGCGGGCAGCAAGACCATCTACACCGTGGGCGCGGCGGTGCTGCAGGCCGCGGAGGACGCGCGGCGGCAGACGTTCGAGATCGCGGCGGCGGAACTGGAAGCCTCGGTCCACGACCTCGAGCTGGTGGACGGCAAGATCACGGTGCGCGGCATGCCGGACAAGGGCATCACGCTGGCCACCATCGGCAAGAAGGGCAACCTCTACATGTCGAAGACGCCGCCGGTGCTCGGCAAGGCCAATCCGGCGTTCACCCAGCAAGCCCCGGGCTTCGCGGCCCAGCTCGCGCGGATCGAGGTGGATCCGGACACCGGCGAGGTGACCCTCCTGGACTTCGTCATCGTCCAGGACGTGGGCAAGGCCATCAACCCGCTCGGCGTCGAGGGCCAGATGCAGGGCGGCGCGGTGCAGAGCATCGGGATGGCGCTCACCGAGGGGCTCATGTTCGACGAGAGCGGACGGCTCACCAACCCGAGCCTGCTCGACTATCGCAAGCTGACCGCGGCCGACCTGCCGAACCTCGAGACGATCATCGTCGAGGTGCCCGCGCCGGCCGGGCCGTTCGGCGCCCGCGGCGTGGGCGAGCCGCCCATCATCCCGGCACCGGCCGCGATCGCGAACGCGATCCAGAACGCGACCGGGGCGCGCCTGACCGAGCTGCCGATGAGCCCGGAGCGCATCGCGCTGGCCCTGGTCAACGGCAAGCACTGATCGCTTCGCCGCGGACGGGCATGCGCTCGCCGGCCGCGGTGGATATCCGGCACGACCTGGTCCTGGTGGGCGGCGGCCACGCCCACATCCAGGTGCTCAAGGGCTGGGCGATGGCGCCGGTCCCCGGGGCGCGCCTCACGCTCGTCGTGGATCGGCCGATCGCGGTCTATTCCGGCATGGTGCCGGGCTTCGTGGCCGGACAGTACTCCCGCGAAGACCTCGAGATCGACGTGCGGCCGCTGGCCCTGCGCGCGGGGGCGCGCTGCATCGTCTCGACCGCCACCGGCCTCGATCCCGACGCGCGCCGGCTCCGGCTCGACGGCCGCCCACCCATCGTCTACGACACGGTGTCCTTCGACATCGGCTCGACGGTCGCGGGGCTCGACATCCCGGGCGTGCGTGAGCACGCCATCGCCACGCGCCCCATCGGCGGCTTCGTCCGCCGCGTCGACGAGGTGCTCGCGGCCGCGCGCGGCCGGGAGACGTTCCGCGTGGTGGTGGTCGGCGCCGGCGCCGCCGGCGTGGAGCTGGCCTTCGCGCTGACCGCACGGCTGCGGCGCGAGCCGGGGCGGCGCGTCGAGGTGTTCCTCCTCGAGTCGGGGCCGCGCGTCCTGCCAGGCTACGCGGCCGGCGCGGCGCGCCGGGTGGAGGCCGCCGCGGCCGCGCGGGCGGTCACGATCCGCTGCGGCGCCACCGTCGCGCGCGTCGACGCCAACGCAGTGCACCTCGCGGGCGGCGAGCGCATCGCGGCCCACGCCACCGTGTGGGTGGCCGGCGCCGCCGCGCTGCCGATCTTCGCCGGCTCGGGCGTCGACACCGACGAGCGAGGCTTCGCCCGCATACGCCCCACGCTCCAGTGCGTCGGCCGTGACGACGTCTTCGCAGTCGGCGACTGCGCGGCCTGGGCCGCGGAGCCCCCGCTGGCCAAGGCCGGCGTGTACGCGGTCCGACAGGGCCCGGTGCTCTCGCGCAACCTGATGGCCCGGGCGAGCGGGACGGGACGGCTCCGCGCGTACCGGCCGCAGCGCGACTTCCTCTCGCTGCTGAACCTGGGCGACGGGCGGGCGATCGCCACCAAGTGGGGCTGGTCCGCCGAGGGTCGCTCGATCTTCGCGCTCAAGGACTGGATCGACCGCCGGTTTGTGCGCCACTTCCAGGTGCTCGGTCGAGACGATGCGGTGACCCCCGGGTTCGTCGCGGCCTCGATGCCCGCCGGCGAGATGCTGTGCGGCGGCTGCGCGGCCAAGGTCGGCGAGTCCGCCCTGATGCGCGCGCTCGGACGCCTCGACCCCACGACCCACCCCGCCGTCATCCTCGGTCTCACTCAGCCTGACGACGCGGCCGCGGTCGAGACCGAGCGGGGCGAGATCGTTGCGGCCACCGTCGACTCCTTCCGCGCCTTCGCCGACGATCCTTACCTGGTCGGACGAGTCGCGGCCGTCAACGCGGTGAGCGACCTCTGGGCCAAGGGCGTGGCGCCCCGCTTCGCCCTCGCCCAGGTCACGGTGCCCGACGGGCAGAGCAACGACGCGCAGGAAGAGATCCTCTATCAAGTGATGGCCGGCGCCCGCGCCGCGCTCGACGCGGACGCAGTCACCCTCGTGGGAGGCCACACCACGACCGGGCTCCAGCTGGTGGTGGGCTTCGCGATATGGGGCCTGGCTCCGTCCGCGCACGCGCTCATCCGCATCGGCGGCCTCGTCCCGGGCCACCATCTCGTACTCACCAAGGCACTCGGCACCGGCGTGCTCCTGCAGGCCGACATGCGTGGCCTGGCGCGCGGCGAGTGGATCGAGGCCGCCTACACCTCGATGCTCCGCTCCAATCGGCACGCCGCGCGGGCGGCCGGGCCACTCCGCCCCTCGGCCGCCACCGACGTCACCGGCTTCGGCCTGGCCGGCCATCTCGGATCCATGCTGCGTGCGAGCAAGACCTCCGCGGTGCTCGACCTCGACGCGATCCCGGCCCTGCCCGGCGCGCTCTCGCTGCTCGGCCGCGGGGTGCGGAGCACCGCCCATCTCGAGAATGCGAAGGCTCGGCGCGCGATGTGGGTGGACGAGGCGGCGGCGAGGCGGCCCACGCTCGACCTGCTCTTCGATCCGCAAACGTCGGGCGGGCTCCTGCTCGGCATTACCCCGGGGCGCCGCGAGGCGCTCCTGCAGGCGCTGCGCGCGGCCGGGGACGCCGCGGCCACGGTCATCGGCGTGGTCGGACCGCCGCGCCCCGACGGTGCCCTGATCGCGGTGGCCGCGACGGGCTAGCGGCGGAGCTTTGCCGCGCGCCGCGTCGGCGTGAGCTCGACCACGAGCCCATCGCCCCAGCTGTACTTGGCCTCCGAGCGGCGCCGCACCTCGCCGACCAGGCTCGGCTCGGCACCGTGATCCACGACACGAGCGCGGGCGCGGAAGCGTCGGGTGCCGACGCGCACCCCGACGGCCGGATCGGCGAGGAGGTTCTCCACCCACTGGGCCCGCCGCCCGTGCTCGGCCACCAGGTAGTAGCGGCCCTCGTGGCGGGTGAACCAGATCTCGATCCGACGCGGCCGCCCGCTGCGCCGGCCGGTCGTGGTGAGATAGAGGTACCTGGGCTCGGTGCTCACGCGCCGAAGGCGCGATCGAACTGGCGCCGGGCCGCCTCGTCGAGGCCGCTCCGGAACTTCTGGTAGCGCTCGAGGAACCGCTTGCCCGCCTTGGTGAGCCGCATCCCGCTCTCGGGCCCACCCCCCGGCACCCGCTCCACGAACTTGAAGCCGGCTGCCTCCTCGAGGTCGCGCAGGTAGCCCCACGCGTTGCGGTAGGACATCTCCAGCTCCTGGGCCGCCTTCTTGAGCGAGCCGCGCGTGTCGATCAGCTCGAGCAGTCGGGCGCGCCCATCCCCGAACTTGAGGTCCTCACCGAACGTGACCCACACCCGTAGCTTGGGCTTCATCTGAGCCGAATCTAACGCAAGCGGGCGGTACCTGAACAGCCCGCTCCCACGCGCCCGGCCGGCTGGCTCGGCCCCCGCGTGGTCGCTGCCCGCGCGGAGGCGAGGGTTGACATGAGCCCGTCGCGGCCCGGGCGTGGCCCGGCTCCGTGTGGTACCCTAGCCGCCGCTCGCTGAATCGCCGGCGGGCTACATCACGGTCCACAACCGCATTCGAGGAGGAGACCCATGCCGATCAAGGTCGGTGACCGCGTGCCGGATGGCACGCTCACGGAGTTCATCGAGCAGGAGACCCCGGGCTGCACCGTCGGGCCCAACGCGTTCCAGGTGGCGGATCTGACCAAGGGCAAGAAGATCGTGGTCTTCGGCCTGCCGGGCGCCTTCACCCCCACCTGCTCGGCCAAGCACGTGCCGAGCTACGTGGCCAACATCGACAAGCTCAAGGCCAAGGGCGTGGACGAGGTGTGGTGCGTCTCGGTCAACGACGCCTTCGTCATGGGCGCGTGGGCCAAGGACCAGAAGAGCACCGGCAAGGTGCGCATGATGGCCGACGGCAGCGCCGCGCTCACCAAGGCGCTCGGCCTCGAGATGGACCTCACCGCGCGCGGGATGGGGGTGCGCTCCCAGCGCTACTCGATGCTGGTGGACAACGGCGTCGTGAAGTCTCTGAACGTCGAGGCGCCCGGCAAGTTCGAGGTGAGTGACGCCGAGTCGATGCTGAAGCAGCTCGGATAAGCGGCTCCTGGGCATGGCGGACGTCCAAGACGTCCTGATCGTGGGCGGCGGAGCCGCCGGCTACACCGCCGGCCTCTTCGCCGCTCGCGATCGCTGCCGCTCCCTGCTGCTCGAGAAGTTCTCGGCGGGAGGGCAGGTGCTCAACTGCGAGCACATCACGAACTTCCCCGGCTTCCCCCAGGGCGTGGCCGGCTACACCCTGGGTCCGCTGCTCCAGGAGCAGGCGACGGCGGCCGGCCTCCAGGTCGCGATGAACGAGGTCACCGCGGTGCGCCGCGACGGCGACCTCCTGCTGGTCGAGACGGACGGCGGCTCCCACACGACCCGCACGCTGATCGTCGCGAGCGGCTCGCGCTTCACCACGCTGGGGATCCCGGGCGAGGACGAGTTCGTGGGGCGCGGCATCTCGCACTGCGCGGCGTGCGACGGCTCGTTCTTCATGCAGAAGCCGGTGATCGTGGTGGGTGGCGGCGACGCCGCGGTGGACGAGGCGCTGCATCTCACCCAGTACGCCTCCTCGGTCACCGTCGTGCACCGGCGCGATGCCCTGCGGGCCTGCGCGAGCCTGCAGGAGCGGGGACGCAGCGAGCGCAAGATCTCGTTCCGCTGGAACGCCGCCCTGCGCGCCATCGAGGGCGCCGACGGAGTCGAGCGCGTGCAGGTGGAGGACCTCATCAGCGGCAGGACGGCCACGCTGCCGGCCAGCGGCGTGTTCATTTACGTCGGGCTCACCCCCAACACCGAGTTCCTGGACGGCCTCGTGCGGCTCGACGAGCGCGGGCAGATCGTGACCGACCTCCGCATGCGCACCCGGGTGCCGGGCATCCTGGCCGCGGGCGACGTGCGCGCGGAGTCCGCCCGCCAGCTCGTGACATCGGCCGGGGACGGCGCCACCGCCGCCCTGGCGGCGGTCCAGTACCTGCGCGGCGGCGGCTGGGTCGTCTAGTGGCCGCCGCGGCGGCCCCGGTGGTCGCCGAGTGGGATGCCGGCGCCATGGGATGTGGCGAGCTGATCCTCGAGCTGCGCTTTCGCGTTGACACCCTGCGGCCCGGGCAGATCATGAAGCTGACCGCGCGCGACCCGGGAGCCCCGGCCGACATCCCGGCCTGGTGCCGCATGACCGGCCACGCCCTGATCGCCGCCGCGCATCCGGTCTACCTGATCCAGCGCAAGGAGGGCTGAGACACATGGCCAACAAGTTCTGCGTGAATCTCACCTGCGCCAAAGACAACTCCGACAAGGCCACCGTGGCCTTCGTCATCGCCAATGCCGCCTCCGGCTCCGGCAAGGAGACGCTCGTCTTCCTGAGCATCGAGGCGGTGCGCCTCGCCCAGCGAGGCTACGCGGACGACATTCGCGAGGACGGCTTCGCACCGCTCAAGGAGCTGATGGAGGGCTTTGTCAAGGCCGGGGGGACGATCCTCGTCTGCTCGCCCTGCTTCAAGAAGCGCAAGCTCGATGAGAACGCCCTGGTGGCCGGCGCCACCATCGCGGGCGGCGCCAGGCTCGTCGAGTTTCTCGCCGACGGCAGCCCCTGCGTGAGCTACTGAGGCGTCAGCAAGCGCCCCGCCGGTACCGCGTGATAGCGCGGGCCGTCGACCACGACCTGGCCGTTGACGATGACGTAGGGGATGCCGATCGGGTGCCGGTGCGGATCCGGGAACGTCGCCTCGTCGCGCACGGTGGCCGGATCGAACACGGTGAGATCGGCGGCACGGCCGCCCTGCACCAGGCCGCGGTCCTTCAGGCCGAGCTTGGTCGCGGCCATGCCGGTCATCTTGTGCACCGCGGTCTCCCAGGAGAAGAGCCGCTTCTCGCGGCAATAGACGCCGAGCACCCGCGGGAACGTCCCGTAGCTGCGCGGGTGGGGCTTGCCGGGGTGCGGGCCCGGGCCGGCGTGCAGCGACAGCGAGTCCGAGCCCACCATGTTGTGGGCGTAGCCGAGCGCGGTGCCCACGTTCTCCTCGCTCTGGGAGAACACCACCATCGAGACGCCGGCGCGCTCCTCCATCACCAGGTCCATCATGGCCTGAGCCGGCTCCTTGCCGCTGCGCCGGGCCAGCTCCGCGATGTGGATGCCGGCCAGCTCCGGCTTCGAGCACGTCGCGATCATGATCTCGTCCCAGCCCATGCCCCCCGAGCCGGTCCGCCAGCGCTCGCCGTCCACCAGGCAGTCCGCGATGGCGCGCTGCCGCGCCTTCGGATCGGTGAGGCGCTCGAGCAGCTTCGAGATGCCGCCGTCGTGCATCCACGCGGGCAGCAGGTTGTCCATCTTGGTGCTGCCCGCCGGGTAGGGATAGACGTCGCCGGTCACGTCCACGCCGCGGGCGCGCGCGTGGTCGATCATGCGCAGGACGCGGTCCATCTTGCCCCAGTTCTCGCGGCCCGAGGCCTTGACGTGAGCGATCTGGACCGGCACCCCGCCCCGCTCTCCGATGCGGATGGCCTCCTCGGCCGCCTGCTCGAGGGTGGCCGCCTCGCCGCGGATGTGCGAGAAGTAGAGCCCGCGCCGGCTCGCCATGCTGCGGGCGAGGGAGACCAGCTCCTCCGTGTTGCCGTACACGCTGGGCGCGTAGACGAGACCGGTCGAGAAACCGAAGGCACCGGCGTCGAGGGCCTCCGCGAGCAGCCGCTCCATCTGCGCCTGTTCTTCCGCAACGACCGGCCTCGCGGCCGGTCCGGCTGCGGCCAGCCGCAGCGCGCCGTGCCCCACGAACTGCACGATGTTGACGGTGGGGCCGAGCCCCCGCAGATGATCGAGGTACTCGGCGAAGGTGTTCCAGGTGATGGGGAGCTTCCCGCCGATGCCGCCCGCCCACTCCTGCACGAGATCGGCGCGGCCGGGAGCCACCGGGGCCGGCGAGAAGCTGCACATGCCGACCACCTCGGTGGTCACGCCCTGCCGAACCTTCGACTCGGCCGAGGGACACTTGTCGTACACGAGGTCCGAGTGCGAGTGGACGTCGATGAAGCCGGGCGCCACCATCAGGCCCTTGGCGTCGATCACGCGCGCGGCCTCGCCGGTCAGGCCGGGGCCCACCGCGGCGATGCGATCGCGCTCCACCGCCACGTCGGCGGCACGCGCGGGCGCGCCGCTGCCGTCCACCAGGGTACCGTTCCGGATCAGGAGCGACCAGGCCATGGCGCTACTGGACGGATTCCTTGATCGTCACCGACTTCATCTTGTCGCCGACCTTGATCTTGTCCACCACGTCCATGCCGGAGGTGATCCGGCCGAAGACGGTGTACTGGCCGTCGAGGAAGTGGGCGGGGGCCAGGACGATGTAGAACTGGCTGCCCGCCGAGTTCGGCGCCTGGGTGCGCGCCATCGCGACCGCGCCGCGCACGTGCTTCTGCTTGTTGAACTCGTCCTTGATCGTGTAGCCCGGGCCCCCGGTGCCGTTGCCCTTGGGATCTCCGCCCTGGACGACGAAGCCCGGCTCCACCCGGTGGAAGGTGACCCCGTTGTAGAAGCCCTTCGTGGCCAGCGCGACGAAGTTGTCCACCGTCTTGGGAGCGTCGTCCGGGAAGAACTCGATGACGATCTCGCCGCCCTTCTCCATGGTGATGACGGCCGTTTTCACCTTCTTGCCTCCCTTGGGGGCCTCCTTGGTGGGTGCGTCCTTGCCGGCCGGCGGCGCAGGTTGCTGGGCCCCGGCGGGCGTGAGCGGCGTCAGCGCCACGAGCGCGACGAGCACCGCGACGAGCGTGGTGACGGCGATGCGAGCCTTCACGAGTATGCCTCCTTGCACGGGGAACACAGGATGGACGCGTCATTATGCCCCACCGCCCCGCTGGTCCGCCACTGCATCCGTGGTACAGTGAATGACATGTCGCAGCGCCCCGATATCCGGAACGTCGCCATCATCGCCCACGTCGACCACGGCAAGACCACCCTGGTCGACGCCATGCTCTGGCAGTCGGGCATCTTCCGCGCCAACGAGCACGTGGCCGAGCGGGTCATGGACTCGATCGACCTGGAGCGGGAGAAGGGCATCACGATCATGGCCAAGAACACGGCCATTCACTACCAGGGCGTGAAGATCAACATCGTGGACACCCCCGGCCACGCCGACTTCGGGGGCGAGGTCGAGCGCACCCTGACCCTGGTGGACGGCGTGCTGCTGCTGGTGGACGCCGCGGAAGGGCCCCTGCCCCAGACGCGCTTCGTGCTGAAGAAGGCGCTCGAGGCCGGCCTCACCCCGGTGGTGGTCATCAACAAGATCGACCGCCAGGACGCCCGGGCCGCCGAGGTGCTGGACGAGGTCTACGACCTGTTCATCGACCTGGACGCGGCGGTGGAGCAGCTCGAGTTCCCGGTGCTCTACACCGACGCCCGCAAGGGCATCGCGAAGCTCTCACTCTCCGATGACTCCAAGACACTGGCTCCGCTTTTCGACACCCTGATCCGGACCATCCCCGCGCCCCAGTTCGAGGAAGGCCACGGGCTCCAGCTCCGCGCTGCCTCGCTCGACTGGGACGATTACGTGGGGCGGCTGATCATCGGCCGCATCGTGAACGGGGGGGTGCGGCAGTACGACCGGGTGGCGATCGTCCACCGCGACGGCTCGATCGAGCACGCCAAGATCACCGTGCTCTACGGCTACGAGGGGCTCAAGCGCGTGGAGGTGCCCGAGGCCGGCGCCGGCGACATCGTGGCGGTGGCGGGCATCGAAGCCATGGAGATCGGCGAGACCATCGCGGATCCCGACAAGCCCGTCGCCCTGCCGGTCATGCGCATCGACGAGCCGACCGTGTCCATGCTCTTCTCCTCCAACGTCTCGCCGTTCGCGGGCAAGGAGGGCAAGTTTGTCACCTCCACCCAGCTCCGGGAGCGCCTCTGGAGGGAGAAGCGGAGCAACGTGGCCCTCCGGGTGGAGGAGACCGACTCTCCCGACACGTTCAAGGTGTCCGGGCGCGGCGAGCTGCAGCTGGCGATCCTCATCGAGATGATGCGGCGCGAGGGCTTCGAGATGGAGGTCTCCAAGCCCCAGATCATCACCCACGAGGAGGCCGGCAAGACGCTCGAGCCGATGGAGCATCTGGTGGTGGACGTGCCCGACGAGTTCATCGGGGCGGTCACGCAGAAGCTGGGGCCCCGCAAGGGCCAGATGGCGAAGATGATCAACCACGGCACCGGCCGGGTGCGGCTCGAGTACCGCATCCCGTCCCGCGGCCTGATCGGCTACCGATCGGAGTTCCTCACCGACACGCGGGGCACCGGGCTGCTCAACCACCTCTTCGACGGTTGGGCCGAGTGGCAGGGCGACATCCCGCACCGGGCCAACGGCGCGATGGTGGCCGACCGCACCGGCAGGACCACGTCGTACGCGATCGACCACCTGCAGCCGCGCGGCGTGCTGTTCCTGGGGCCGGGCGAACCGGTCTACGAGGGCCAGGTGGTGGGCGAGAACGCGCGCGACAACGATCTCGACGTCAACATCACCAAGGAGAAGAAGCTCACCAACGTGCGGTCTTCGACCTCGGACGAGGCCGTGCGCCTCACTCCGCCGCGCCTGATGAACCTCGAGCAGTCGCTCGAGTGGATCCGCGAGGACGAGCTCCTCGAGATCACTCCCAAGTCGCTCCGCCTCCGCAAGAAATCCCTCGGCGGCCGCCGCCGCTTCTAGCCCGGGGTCAGGTCTTACATTCCGACATTTTTCAGCGGGGCGGCAGTTCGTCCGCGTGCGCGAGGGCTCGACTCACCGTGACGTAGTGGCGGCCGAGGAAGTCGCCGACCTCCTTCATGGAATACCCGTGGTTGCGGACCGCCGAGACGGCACGGGCATTGCGCTCGGCGCGCGTCGTGACGCCGGCGAAGAGCTGCGCGAGGGGTGGTCTGGGGGCGAAGCGCTGGGCGCGCGGGAACTCGGTGCAGCTGATGACGGCGCGATTGCGCTCGACCAGCCGGTGTCCGGAGACCGTGGCGCCATCCGCCGGCCCGGACCGGAAGCGATCGAGCGCGTCGGCCTCCTGATCGAGGGCCGCCTCGATGAATCTCGCGTAGGCGCGCACCGCGGCGGCGTGGCTGGCTGACCCGGAAAGGTCCCGCAGCCAGTCGACCGTCAAGAAGCCCGGAGCCGGGGCCTCGCCGGCGGTCGCGCGGAAGCTGCTCCAGGGCCAATCGTGCGGGTGCGAGACCAGGCCCGCGCGCACCGGATTCAGTACTATGTAGCGGCAGACCTCGTGAAGATAGGCGTGGCCGTCGATGAGCTGGGCGCCGAATCGCCCCTGCAGGACGTGCCCGCACCGCTCGTGACGCCGATTGAACCGCTGCGTGTAGACTCCGTTGAGCTGCCGCATCGCGACGGAGAGATTGGCGTCCGGAGTCTCCAGTAGCAGGTGGTAGTGATTGCCCATCAGGCAGTAAGCGTGGCAGCGGACGTGGTAGCGCACGACCACGGACGCCAGCACGATCAGGAATCGAGAGCGGTCCGCGTCGTCCTCGAAGATCGGTTGCCGGTCATTGCCGCGCGCAGTGACGTGGTAGATCCCACCGGGGAACTGCCGCCGGAGCGGTCGCGCCATTCTCCGACGCTACCGCTCCGGCCGGGTTGCGCTCAAGTGTATCGGCGGGAGTACATTCCGACCGTAAAAATGTCGGAATGTAAGACCTGACCCCTAACTATCGCTTCATCTGGGCCATGCGGCGGTTCATCTCCTCCATGCTGACGTCTTCCTTGTGGGTGGAGAGGTGCCACGTGTGTCCGAAGGGATCTTTCAGCGTGCCGGAGCGGTCGCCGTAGAACTGGTCCGCGACCGGGCGCACCTGGGTGGCCCCGGCGTCGAGGGCCTGCTTGAACTGGGCATCCACGTCGGTCACGTAGAGCAGCAGGCTGGCGGGGGAGCCGCCGTAGTGCTGGGGCGCGCGCGCGTCCATCTCGGGGTGCTCGTCGGCCATCATGATCACGGAATCGCCAATCTTGATCTCGGCGTGCCCGATGCGATCGTTCGGCGCCGGGATGCGCATCAGCTCCTTGGCCCCGAAGGCCCGCCGATAGAACTCGATCGCCCGCGCGGCGCCGTCGACGATCAGGTACGGCGTGATCGCATGGTATCCGGTCGGAATCGGCTTGACCTTGGAAGTCTTGGGGGCGGTCTTGGGGGCTGCGGTCTTGGTCGCCATGGTGTCCTCCTTGTGGAGAGGTGCGATGAGGGCCACCGTACACCCCAGGGTGCGACCGTGCCACTCTCAGAGAGGATGCAGCTCCACCGTCACGTCGACGTCATCGTCGCGCTCTGCGTGGCCGAGCAGATCGCGCACGGTGACGCCGGGTTGCCGCGCGGCGCACGGGTCGAGCAGGACACGATAGAGGCCGGGGGAGGGCAGGAACAGCGCGGTCTCAGCGGGCTCGGCCACGCTGAGCAGCAGGCCCTTGGAGCCGTCTGCGGCGGTGAGCACGAGACCACGGTCCGCGGTCCAGGAGCCGCCGGCGCCCCGCGCCCGCTCGCGCAGCACGTGCACACCGCCGACCCGGGCGAGCCGTGCCGTGAGCGGCCAGCCCTCGTACCGCCACCCCGCGCGATCGGGCGCCCGCGCAGCGCCCGCATCGCGCTCCGCGGTGAGGACGTAGACGGTGCCGGTACGCGCGGGCTCGAAGAACGAGCCGAGCGTTTCCGGGCGGAGCCGCTCGAGCGCTTCCAGGCGCAGCCGGGAGAGCTCGCCCCCGAACGCGGGCGTCACGAGCGAGGTCACGCGAATCGCCACGCCGTCGCCCCGCACCACCACGAAGCTCGAGCGATAGGCGCCGGGATCGAGCGGGGAGGTGAAGCCCGGGCCGGGCGCGTAGAGCAGATCGCGCCATTGGGTGCCGAGAGACGCGGCGAGGCGACGTTCTGGATCGGGGAGCGTGAGATCGACGTGGGGGGCGGTCACGTCAGGCGACCCCCTCACCCTGCCCCCTCACCCTACCCTCTCCCCAAAGGGGGAGGGGAAAGGAAATCAGCGCCGCGGACCGCGCCCTTGCCCGCGGCCGTCGCGACGGCCACCCCCACCACCCCCGCCCGGGCGTCCCGGCCCCCCCCCGCGCCCGCCCCCGCGCGCGGCCATCCGCTGGCGCTTCTCCTCCGCGTAGCGGCGCCGCTCCTCACTGGTGGGCTTGATCTCCGGCAGGTAGAGATCGTCCTCGGCCCAATCGACGGCGATCTTCTGATTGATGAACTTCTCGATGGGCTCGAGAGCGAGCGCGCCCGCCTCGTCCACGAGGCTGATCGCCTTGCCGGCCGCCCCCGCCCGCGCGGTGCGGCCGATGCGATGGACGTAGTCCTCGGCGTCCTGCGGCAGGTCCCAGTTCACCACGTGGCTCACGCCCTCGATGTGCAGGCCGCGCGACGCCACGTCGGTGGCCACCAAGATCGGGAGCGCGCCGTCCTTGAAGTCGTTCAGGATCTTGAGCCGCTTCTTCTGGTCGACGTCGCCGGTGAGGGCGCGCGCCTCCCAGCCGTTGCGTCCGAGCCGGTCCTCGAGACGCCGCGCTTCCTCCCGGGTATTGGAGAAGATCAGGATGCGGCTGCCCCCCTCGCGGCGCAGCAGCCCGAGCAGCAGGTTGAACTTCTCCTCGCGCCCGACGTGGTAGAGCACCTGCTCGGCCTTCTCCGCGGTCTTCTGCTGGGGCGTGATCGTGATCTGGGAGGGGTTGTTCATGAACTCCCAGGTCAGCTCCATGACCCGGAACGACAGCGTGGCCGAGAACAGGAACGACTGGCGCTTCTCGGGCTTGGGCAGGCGCCGCAGGATGAACCGCAGGTCCGCGATGAAGCCCATGTCGAACATCCGGTCCGCCTCGTCGATGACCAGCACCTCGACGCGACCGGGCGACCAGATGTGCTGCTTGAGGTAGTCGATGAGCCGCCCCGGCGTACCGACCAGGATGTCGCAGCCCTCGCGCAGGGCCTCGCGCTGCTTGTTGTAGTCGATGCCGCCGTAGACGGACAGGATGCGCAGACCGGTGTGGGCGCCCAGCAGGTGCGCGTCGGCCTCGATCTGCACCACCAGCTCGCGAGTGGGCGCGATGATCAGCACTCGCGGCGACGTCACCGCGGCGCGGGCGGGCGCGGGATGCGTCAGGCAGCGCGTGAACGCGGCGATCAGGAACGCGGCGGTCTTGCCGGTGCCGGTCTGGGACTGGCCGGCCACGTCCTTGCCCCGCAGGGCCAGGGGCAGCGCCGCTTCCTGGATCGGGGTGGCGATGACGAAACCCGCGTCCTCGATGCCGCGACGCACCGGCCCCGGCAGCTCGAGCGCGCCGAACGAGAGCGGGCTCATTTCGTGGGCTCTTCCGTGAGCGCCGGCTTCGCCGGCTGCTTTCGCCCGAAGATGCGCGCCGAGATGATGCCGAGCTCGTAGAGGATGCAGAGCGGGCCGGCCATGAGAGTCTGGTTCACGACGTCGGGGGTCGGGGTCAAGATCGCCGCGACGATGAAGTTGATCAACACCGCGTACTTGCGGTTCTTCGAGAGGAACTGGGGCGTCACGATCCCCAGCATGGACAGGAGCGTGATCACCACCGGCAGCTCGAAGACCACCCCGAAGGCCAGCGTGAACTTGATGATGAAGTCGATGTAGCTCGAGATCGTGATCATCGGCTTCAGGCCCTGCTCCTGCCCGAAGCTCACCAGGAAGTTGATCGCGAACGGGATGATCACGAAGAGTGCGAAGGCCCCCCCGGACAGGAACAGGAACGAGCCCACGATCACGAATGGCGCCGCGTACTTCCGCTCGTGCTTGTGGAGCCCCGGGGCCACGAACGCCCATACGTTCCACAAAATGACCGGCATCGCGATGAACACACCCATGATCATCGCGACCTTCATGTAGGTCCAGAAGGCCTCGGTGGGCGTGGTGAAGACGAGCTCGGTCTTGAGGTGCCGCGAGAGGAACCGCATGACGTTGGTGGTGAAGTACAGCGAGATGCCGAGCCCGACGGCGGCGGGGATGAGACTCCAGATGATGCGGGTGCGCAGCTCCGTGAGGTGGTCGAAGAACGACATCTTGCCGGCATCATCTGATCCAGAGGATCCGGGGGATCCCGGCGCGTCGGCGGCGATCGGCTCGGAGTCGCTCATCACCAGTCGGGAATGAAGTGCCGCAGCTGCCCCACCCCACGCCCGGCCTTGAAGCCTTCGCGGATGGCCCGCGTCACGTAGGCCTTGGCGGAGCGGATGGCGTCGCCCAGGGCCTGGCCGCGGGCCAGCCCGGCCGTGATGGCGGCCGAAAAGGTGCAGCCGGTGCCGTGAGTGTTCGTGGAGTCCACCCGGGCCGCGGTGAACCGGGTGAACTCGCGCCCGTTCCACAGCAGGTCGGTGGCGTCGCCCTTCAGGTGGCCCCCCTTGATCAGGACGAAGCGCGGACCCATCCCGTGGATGCGCCGGGCCGCCTCTTCCATCTCCTCGGGCTCGGCCACCCGCATGCCCGCCAACACCTCGGCCTCCGGCAGGTTGGGCGTGACGACCAGGGCCAGCGGCAGGATGCGGTCGGCGAGAGCCGCGCGGGCGTCGGGCTGCAGCAGCGGGTCACCGGACTTGGCCACCATGACGGGATCCACCACCAGCTTCTCGATCCGATGCTCGCCCAGCTCGGTCGCCACCGCGTCGATGATCGGCGCGGTCGAGAGCATGCCGCACTTGGCCGCGTCGGTGCCGAAATCCTCCAGAACCGATCGGAGCTGCCGCGCCACGAACACGGGCGGCAGGTTCTCCACGCCTTGGACCCCGAGCGAGTTCTGCGCCGTCACCGCGGTGATCACCGACATGCCGAACACCCGGAACGCCGAGAACGTCTTGAGATCCGCCTGGATGCCCGCCCCCCCGCCAGAATCAGACCCGGCGATGGTGAGAGCCTTGGGGATCAACATGGCCCCCTAGTATACGGGATACGCCGGAGCCGGCGGGGAAGAACCTCCCCACTGCCGGGGGCTACCAGCGAGCGGAGAGGCCCATCAGAGCGGAGTGGGTGTTGAGGTCGGTGCTGACGTTGACGCGGTTCGTGCTCGCATCGTGGAGCTCGAAGTCCGGCGAGACGTGGGTGAACCGGTACTCCGCGAACAGCATGAGGTTCTGGAAGATCTGCACCGCCACGCCGAGGGAGCCCGTGCCGCCGATGGTCACGTCGGTGTCGTCGTCGTGGTTCCGGAAGCTCTTGGTGTTACGCGGGGTCAGGGTCGTAATGAAGAGCGTCGGACCCACCGCCAGGTAGGGCTGGACTCGGCCCTGGGGGGCCTCCGTCGACTTGAGCAGCGGAAGGCGCAGCATCAGGTTCGTCGAGAACGAGTTCACCGTGAGGTCGAAGGTGCCGATCCCGCCCTTCCCGGCGCCGCAGCCGCCGGGATAGAAGCAGCCGTGGAGGTTGACCGATTGCGGGCCGATGTAGGGGGAGAAGCGGAAGTAGTCGACCCCGAAGCCCAGGAACGGCAGCGAGTCGAAGTACCGGCCGAAGCGACCGCCGACGGCCAGCGCCTTGTCGAAGCTGACGTCGTCGTAGGTGCCCGGGCCGATCCCCTGGTCGTTGAGCTTGAGATCGTGGCTCTGGGTCAGGCTGACGCCCGCGAAGACGTCGGCGAACCAATCCGCGGCGGCGGGGCGGTGGTCGAGAGCGATGATCGCAACGAGGGCGACCACGACGAGGCCGACAATCCCGAGCCTTCTCACGGTGACATCCTATCACCGTAAAGCCTCAAGGCTGGTCGAAGCGCGGAGACGGGATGATCAGCGTGAACTCGCCCCGCACCGGCCCCGCCTCGAAATGGGTGCGCAGGGCCGCGGCGGGGCCGCGGATGATCTCCTCGAACTGCTTGGTCATCTCGCGCGCTACCACGATCTCGCGCCCGCCGAACACCTGCGCGATCGCCTCCAGCGCGCCCAGGATACGGTGGGGCGATTCGTAGCACACCACCGTCATCCCGAGGTCCCGCAGCGCCTCCAGCCGGTGCACGCGCCGACCCGGCTTGACCGGCAGGAAGCCGTCGAAGACGAAGCGATCGGCCGGCACCCCCGCCGCGGAGAGCGCGGTCACCACCGCGGAGGGCCCGGGCACCGGCACCACCGCGACGCCGGCCTCGCGCGCCTGCTTGACCAGGAGGAAGCCGGGGTCCGAGATGCCGGGGGTGCCCGCGTCCGTCACGAGCGCGACCGACTGCCCGGCCTGAAGCGTCTCGAGCAGGCGCGTGCCCTTGCGGAGCTTGTTGTGCTCGAAGTAGCTCGTGACGGGGACGTGGATGCCGAAGTGGGTGAGCAGGATGCGGGTGCGCCGGGTGTCCTCGCACGCGATGAGGGCCACGTCCTTCAGGACGCGGAGGGCGCGCAGGGTGATGTCTTCGAGGTTGCCGACCGGGGTGGCGACGACGTACAGCGTGCCCGTCAGAGGCGATCCGTCAGGCGGACTGCTCTTTCTGCTCGGAGATCAGGATCGGGCGGTCCTTGTTGATGATGACTTCCCGCGTGATGATGCATTCCTTGAGCCCGGGCAGCGACGGCAGCTCGTACATCACCTCGAGCATCACCTCTTCCAGCACCGCGCGGAGGCCCCGCGCGCCGGTGCCGCGCTTCATGGCCTCGCGCGCGACCGCGGCGACCGCGTCGTCGGTGAACTTGAGCCGCACCTTCTCGAGCTCGAAATACTTCTGGTACTGCTTGATGATCGCGTTCTTGGGCTCGCGCAGGATGCGCACCAGCGCTGGCTCGTCGAGGTCGTGCAGGGTGGCCACCACCGGTAGCCGGCCCACGAACTCGGGGATGAGCCCGTACTTGAGCAGATCCTCGGGCTGGATGAGGGCGAGCAGATCACCGACGCGGCGGTCCTCGCGACTCTTGATCTCCGCCCCGAAGCCGATCCCGGTCTTGCCCACGCGACCTTCCACCAGCTTCTCGATGCCGACGAAGGCCCCGCCGCAGATGAACAGCACGTTGGTGGTGTCGACCTGGATGAACTCCTGGTGGGGATGCTTGCGTCCGCCCTGTGGCGGGACGTTGGCCACCGTACCCTCGAGGATCTTGAGCAGGGCCTGCTGCACGCCCTCGCCGGACACGTCGCGGGTGATCGACGGATTCTCCGACTTTCGCGCGATCTTGTCGATCTCGTCGATGTAGACGATGCCGCGCTGCGCCCGCTCCACGTCGTAGTCCGCCGCCTGCAGCAGCCGCAGAATGATGTTCTCGACGTCCTCGCCGACGTAGCCGGCCTCGGTCAACGTCGTGGCGTCCGCGATGGTGAAGGGCACGTGCAGCATCTTGGCGAGGGTCTGGGCGAGAAGGGTCTTGCCGGAGCCGGTGGGGCCGATCAAGAGGATGTTGGCCTTCTGCAGCTCCACGTCGCCCGCCTCGGAGCCAGCCTCGATGCGCTTGTAGTGGTTGTGGACCGCCACCGCGAGGATCTTCTTGGCCCGCTCCTGGCCGACCACGTACTGGTCCAGCACGTTCTTGATCTCGGCCGGCTTGGGGAGGCTCCGCAGCTCCCGACTCTTCTCCTCCTCCCACTCCTCCGCGATGATGTCGTTGCAGAGCTCGATGCACTCGTCGCAGATGTAGACGGTCGGGCCCGCGATGAGCTTGCGGACGTCGTTCTGGCTCTTGCCGCAGAACGAGCACTTGAGCGCGCCGCCACCTTCGCGGGTGCGGGCCATGGGTGGGTCCTTTACTTGGGCGTGACGACCACTTCGGAGACGGGCCGCGTGGTCGGCTTGGAGGAGATGACCTCGTCGACGATCTTGTAGTCGCGGGCCTGCTCCGCGGTCATGAAGAAGTCGCGGTCGGTGTCCCGCTGGATCTTGTCCATGGACTGGCCGGTGTGGTGGACCAGGATGCGGTTCAGCTCCTCACGCATCCGGAGGATCTCCTTGGCCTGGATGTCGATGTCGGTGGCCTGGCCCTGCACGCCGCCGAGCGGCTGGTGGATCATGATCCGCGCGTGCGGCAGCGCGAAGCGCTTGCCCTTCGTTCCGGCGCACAGGAGCAGCGCGCCCATCGAGGCGGCCTGGCCCATGCAGATGGTCGAGATGGCCGGCTTCACGTACTGCATCGTGTCATAGATGGCCATGCCCGCGGTGACCGAGCCGCCCGGCGAGTTGATGTAGAGGTGGATGTCCTTGTCCGGGTCCTCGGCTTCCAGGAACAACATCTGCGCGATGACGAGATTGGCGATCTCGTCCTCGATATAGGTCGGGAGGAAGATGATGCGCTCCTTGAGGAGCCGGGAGAAGATGTCGAACGCGCGCTCTCCGCGCGGGGTCTGCTCGACCACCATCGGGACCAATCCCATCGGACGCCTCCTGGCCATGCTCGTAGTGTACCTCAGGCGGTGTTTGCCTGATTCTTTTCGATCAAGAAATCGACGGTCTTCCGCTCGCCAAGCGTGTGGCGGATGCCCTCGAGGTCCCCGCTCTGCTCGAGCATCCGCCGCACCGCGGGGGCCGGCCGCTGGCTGGCCTGGGCCAGCCGCTCCACCTCGGCCTCCACCTCGGCGTCGGCGGGCTGGAGGCCCTCCTTCTCCGCGATGGCCTCGAGCAGGAGCGCGCGCTTGACCGCCTTCTCGGCGCCCGGGCGCAGGTCCTCGAGCAGCTTCTTGTAGTCCCACGGCACCCGATCGGGGTCCACGCCCTGCCGGCGCATGTGCTCCCGGGCGTGCTCGATCTGGTGACCGACCTGCCGGAGCACCAGCGCCTCCGGCACCTCGAAGGCGTGGGTGGCGAGCACCGCGTCGAGCACCGCGCCCTCCAGCGTGCGCCGGTTCTCGGCGTCGCGGCGGGCCTGCAGGCCCTTGCGCACTTCTTCCTTCAGCGCGTCCAGCGTCTCGAAGCTGCCGCCCACGCTCTTGGCGAAGTCGTCGTCGAGCGCGGGCAGGACCTTCTCCTTCACTTCCTTGACGGTGACGGTGGCCTCGGCGGACTTGCCGCGCAGCGCCTCGTTGCGGTGATCCTCGGCGAATCGCACCCGCGTCTGACGCGATCCCCCCGCGGCGAGCCCGATCACCGCCTCCTCCATCTCGGGCAGCACGTTACCGCTGCCGATCAGGAAGCCGTAGTCGGTCTCCGAGCGCGGCTCCATGCCCTCGGGGGTGAGCGTGTAGTCGACGATCACCAGGTCGCCCGGGTCGGCCGCCCGCTCCACCGATCGGTACTCGGCGTGCTGCTCCTGGAGCGCGGTCAGGGCCTCGTCGACCTCGCTCTCCGCGAAGGCCTTGGGCGCGTGCTCGATCTTGAGCCCGGCGTAGGAGCCGAGCGTGATCGCGGGCTTCACCTCGACGACCGCGGCGAACTTGAGCGCCGCGTTCTCCTCGAGGGTAACCTCTTGCAGATCGGGCTCCTCCACCGGCTCGATCCGCGACTCGGCGAGGGCCTGGCGGTACACGTCGGGAATCAGACGACGGGCCACTTCCTGCCGCACGTCGTCGGCGAAGTGGAGCTTGATCATGCTGCGGGGCACCTTGCCCTTGCGGAACCCGGGGAGTCGCGCCTCGCGCTGGACCCGATCGAAGGCCTGCTCCCACGCCTTGGTGACCACTTCGGGCGCTTCCTCGACCTGCAGCCGTCGCTTGCAGGCGCCCAGTTCTTCGATATCAACTTTCATGACCACTCCCGGGAGATCCAGTACAAGGGGGGCGTTGATCCAGTGCTCACGCTCGCTTGCCGAAGCCTCATCCTACACTATTGGACCGCATCGTCAACAATACAAGCACTTACCGGCCGCCCGCCCTACGCTACGTCGAGGAAGAAAGAAGAGGCAACTGCGCGGCGAAGGGAAGGCGGACCGCATGTGCCGTCGGCGTCGCCGCGAGAGATTTTCCGCTGGTGCGAGAGGGGGGAGTTGAACCCCCACGGGTTGCCCCTCTGGATCCTAAGTCCAGCGCGTCTGCCAGTTCCGCCACTCTCGCACGTCAAGTGCGACGCTAGGTTACCACACACCGCGCGGTGGCCGCGGGACACGGAGCAAGACCGAATCGAGGAAGTCGACGTCAACCGGTTCGGGACCGACCGATCGCCGGCGCTGGGCTCTGGGCGACTCCCGGCCGCCGAGGAGCGAGCGATCCGTCGGGCTTCGTGCGCTCCCCGCGGCGGATGCACGGTAGCTCGCAGTAGCGGTAGAACACCCGCGCCGCCCAGAGCACGACTGGTGTCGTCGCGGCCATGATCAGCAGGCTCAAAGGAATGCGGTACCCGGCGAAGCGCGGCCACTCGGCCAGGTGCCGGACGAGAGGTTCGAAGGCGAGCTGGATCGGCCGGTGAAGCAGGTAGAGACTGTAGGAGTAGACGCCGACGCCGGCGAGATAACGGCCGGTGGCGGACGCGGCCCCTTCCCGCTCGTGCGTGAGTGCCGAGCACAGCACGAGCGCGAACGCGATGCCGTAGAGCGGCTCCTTGACCACGTAGAGCCCGTAGTGCCACGTGTGCCACTCGAGCCACACTCCGAGCCCGAGCACCACCGTGGCGAGCCAGGGCGCGGACACCGCGCGCGGCAGCGCGACCCGGCCCACCGCCCACTCGGCGACCACCGCACCCAGCACCCATTCGAACCAGCGAGCGAGAAAGAGCTCCCACGCCGGCCCGCCGATCACCTGCGGTAACGGGATGGCGTGCACCGCCATCCGGTAGCCCATCGTGGCGCCAAGTACGAGCATGAGGGCGCCGATCACCCCGCGTCGGGCCATCAGTCGGAAGACCAGTGGGTAGGCGAGGTAGAACTGGGCTTCCACCGCCAGAGTCCATGCGGGGGGATTCACGCCGTCGAACGTCGCGGTGTGGAACGTGTGCACGAGAAACGCCTGGGCCGCGACCGCGCACCACGAGACGAGAGCGGGCCCATCCACGAGCGAGGCCAGCACCAGCGCCACCGCGAGCGCCGCGAGGTAGGGCGGGTACAGGCGCCAGAAGCGCCGTGCGAAGAAGCGAGGCCACGCGGGAGCCGCGCCCGCCCCCGCGGCAAGCGCCCGCGCCTGAGGCAGATGGATGCAGAAACCGCTGATCACGAAGAAGAGGGGTACCCCGAGATACCCGAATCCCAGCACCAGATGGAGCCAGGACCAGGCTCCGCTCTCGGCTCTCGGGACCTGCTGGAACGCCGAGACGGAGAAATGACACACGACCACCGCAAGGGCGGCGGAACCCCGCAGCTGGTCGATCCGCTCCGAGCGCCCACCGGCGGCCACGATTCCACTGTACCGCCATCGACCCCGGGATAGCGCGGCCGGCGCTCCCGCGGAGTCTCGGTACCGCCTCGCTAGTAGAGGAAGGGTGTGGGCAGCGGCGGTCGGCCGTAGGGCCGGCCCCCCTTCACGGTGAGCACCGGAACGAGCTTGCGGGTGCCCGCGCGCTTGTTGTTCCGCGTGTCGACGAACTCCACCGGGCCGTCGACGAGGTCGAAGATCGCGAGGTCGGCGGGAGCGCCGATGGCGAGCGTGCCGAGCCCCGGCACCTTGCCGATGATGCGGCCCGGTTCCGAGGTGGCGCGGGCCACGACCTCCTCGAGCGGCATGCCCAGACCCAAGAACTTCGACATCACCCACGGCAGCGTCGGGTAACCGGGCGTGTTGATCGACACCGAGTGGATGTCGCTCGAGATCGTGTCGGGCCCGAAGCCTTGCTGCATGGCCGGCTCGCAGACCGTGTAGTCGAAGGATCCGCCTCCGTGCCCGACGTCCACGATGACCCCGCGCTGCTTGGCGGCCAGCGCCGCCGGCAGCACGCGGCCGCCCTGCACCGTGTTGTTGCCGGCCCCGCTGTAAGCGTGGGTCAGGATGTCGCCGGGGCGCAGCAGGTCGAGCAGATCGGAGAGCGAGCCCGGCGCCGCCCCGATGTGGCACATCACGCGGAACTGCTTGCCCGCCATCTCGGCGGCCCGGATGGCGCGGCGCAGGGGCTCGAGCCCGTTCTGGCCCACCACCGAGTCGGTGATCCGCACCTTCACGCCCAGCACGAGGTCGGCGTTCTCGGCCACCGCCTTGGCGCAGACCTCCACGTTGGCGTAGTCGATGTTGAGCATCTCGCCGGGCGCGAGGCCGCCCGCGAGCCCGATGCTCGAGATGTGGATGAACCCGAACAGCCGGGTGCGCGACTGCGGCACCGCCCCGTGGCGAAAATTGCCGAAGGTGTGGGCGCCCGCGTCCCCCGCCGACACCGCGGTGGTCGTGGCGGTGATCGGCACCAGCTCGTCGGCGGGCAGCCCGAGGCCGAGATGGGGACAGAGGTGCGTGTGCAGGTCGATCAGCCCCGGCGTGACCAGCTTGCCGGCGGCGTCGATCCGCTGCACCGCGCGGTCGGGGGGGATGCTCGGCGCCACCGCCGCGATCTGCCCGTACCGAATGCCGATGTCTCGCCGGGCCCGCGTCTTCTGCACGGGATCGAGCACGTCGCCGTTGGCGATCACCAGCTCGTACTTCAGGGTGGGATCGGCGGGGTTGAAGCCGAGCGGGGCGGGCTGGCCGGCCTGGGCGATCATGAGCGTCGCGCCGTGCGCGTCGCCGGACCCGGCCAGCCCGCCGCCCGCCGCGGCGGCTCCCGCGGAGAGCTTGATGAATCCACGTCGCGAGAGATCCATGGCGTCCCTCCTGGCCTACGGATTGCGGCCGCGCGGATCGTGGCACAAGGCTCCGTTCTCCGCAAGCGCGCCCCCGCGAAGGCCCGGACGCGACGGACGCGGAGGCGGAGGGCCGCCCAGGCCCCCGCGGCCATCCCCGGCCAGTCCGATCATCCCGAGCTGCTTCGGGCGCTCCCTTGCGCGGCCGCCACCGCCGCGATCACGGCCGCCCCGGTGCTGGTCGAATCCTTGACGAACACGATCTCGATCCGGTCCGCGCGCTCCCGCCCGATCAGCTCGACGAGCGTTCCCGCGACGAGCGACGCGAAGCCCGGATAGCCGCCCCAGAGGCTGCCGTCCACCGCGATGGTACGCCGATCGGCGAGCACGGGGTCCAGGACGCGCAGGGTACCCAGCAGCGTCGCCGCCACCAGCCGGGCGGACCGCCCGACGATCGCCCCGGAGAGCGCGCGCACGCCCTGGCGCTCCTCCCGGGTGCTGGTCGCGCCGAGCTCGCGCAGCAGCGCGTCGACGTCGTCGAGGCCGTTCGACCGATCCGCGGCGATCCGCGAGAGGTGCTCGCTCTCCACCGCGAACGGCGTGGCGAACGCCGAGTGCGCCGCCCCGCGAAGCCCCGCGCGGCGCTGGCTCAGGTCGTACACCACGCGGCGCAGGATCTCGCCGAGATAGTGGCCCGAGACCATCTTCTCGAGGCGCTGAGCGCCCGGTCGCGGCTCCCGTTGCTCGCGATCGAGCGCGACGTCGTACGGTGTCTCCACCGCGGTCACCCCGTCGAAGTTCCCCGACTCCAGATTGCGGATGCCCGCCGGCCCCAGATCCGCGGCTTGATTCGTCCCGGTCCCGAGGATCAGCCCGATGTCGGCGGGCCGGCCGCCGGCGCCGCGCGACCGGTAGCTCTGCAGGATGAGCGTGGCCACCGTGTCGTTCGCCACCGCGGAAACCCGGACGCGCTCGAGCCCGCGGCGCCGGAGCGCGTCGCCGAGCAGCGCGGCCACGTCCTGACCCTCGAGCCCGGCCACGCGCCAACCCTTGGTCAGCGCCAGGGCCACCGCCCGGTTGATGCCCTCGAGCCGGGCCGGGAACGAGTAGACGAAGCCGAGCGGGTAGGCGCCCGTCGGCTGGGCGTCGACCACGCGGCCGATGGCCGCCGCCACCACGTCGAAGACCGGCGCGACCGCCCCCCGCTTCTGCTCCTCCGAGAACGTGAAGACCTCCTCGGCGACGAGACGCGCGGCGCCGGCCCCCCCGAGCTCGACGATGCCGGCGCGGCCCTTGGTGCCGCCCCAGTCCACCACGACGACGCGCCCCGACTCCCGCCCGGTCGGCTGCGACGTAAAGGTGCGCAGCATCTTGAGAGAGCCGCCGGCCCCCGCAAGCCCCTGGGCGATCTGGGCGCTGAAATCGCCGGCGATGCTCTCGAGCGCCGCCGCCGTGGTCTCGAACGCGGACACGGCATGCGCAAGCGCGGCGTCGGGAAAGGCGAGCATGGGCGACATCATACTCCGCGGGTGGGAGTGCTATCATTGGCGCGTCGAGATCGCGACCCGAACGTCACAACACCACGAGGCCAGGATGAGCATCCAGCAGCGCAGGAAGACGGTTCCGGTGGACGTGGGGGGGATCAAGGTGGGCGGCCGGCGGCCCATCGTGGTCCAGTCGATGACCAATACCGACACGGCCGACGTGGCCGGCACGGTGGCCCAGGTCAACGCGCTACACGCGGCGGGCAGCGAGCTCGTGCGTGTCACCGTGAACACGGACGCGGCGGCACGGGCGGTCCCCGAGATCGTCAGGCAGGTCACGGTCCCGGTCATCGGCGATTTCCACTACAACGGCCACGTGCTCCTGACCAAGTATCCGGAGTGCGCGCGGGCCCTGGCCAAGTACCGCATCAATCCGGGCAACGTGGGCGGCAAGCACCACGACGACAACTTCCGCGCGATCGTCCAGGTCGCGATCGACAACGGCAAGCCGGTGCGCATCGGGGTGAACTGGGGCAGCCTCGACCAGAACCTGCTCACCCAGATGATGGACGCCAACGCCCGGAGCGCCGAGCCCCTCGACGCGCGCGATGTCACCATGAACGCGATGGTGGAGAGCGCGATCCAGTCCGCCGAGCTGGCCGAGCAGACCGGCCTCAGCCACGATCGCATCATCCTCTCCGCCAAGGTCTCGGGGGTGCAGGACCTGGTGGACGTCTACCGCAAGCTCGCGCCGCGCTCGGACTACCCGCTGCACCTCGGCCTCACCGAGGCTGGGATGGGGGCCAAAGGCATCGTGGCGAGCACCGCGGGCCTGGCGATCCTGCTCCAGGAAGGCATCGGCGACACCATCCGGGTCTCGCTGACCCCCAAGCCGAACGGCGATCGCACCGAGGAGGTGCAGGTCGCGCAGCTCATCCTCCAGTCGCTCGGGCTCCGCAGCTTCCTGCCGCTCGTGACCGCCTGCCCCGGCTGCGGGCGCACCACCTCGACCTTCTTCCAGGAGATGGCCGAGGAGATCCAGACGTACCTGCGAGATCGGATGCCGGTGTGGAAGGGCCGCTATGCCGGGGTGGAAGAGCTGAAGGTCGCGGTGATGGGCTGCGTGGTCAACGGCCCCGGCGAGTCCAAGCACGCCGACATCGGCATCTCGCTCCCCGGCACCTTCGAGGAGCCCAAGGCCCCGGTCTTCGTGGACGGCGCGCTCAAGCTGACCCTGAAGGGCGATACCATCGTCGCCGACTTCCTGAAGATCCTCGACGACTACGTCGAGAAGCGGTACGCGGGCACCCGCAAGTAGCGGCTCCGCCGGTCCGGATCTCCGCCATGCCCATCTCCGACTACATGCGCGACATCCGCGCCAAGATCGGACACGACCTCCTGCTGACCCCCGGCGTGGCCGCGGTCATCATCAACGAGGCGGGCCACGTGCTCCTGCAGCGCCGGAGCGACGACGGACGGTGGGGCCTCCCCGGGGGCGCGATGGAGCCGGGCGAGGAGCCGGCGGAGGCGCTCGTGCGGGAGATCCGCGAGGAGACCGCGCTGGAGGTCGTCCCCGAGCGGATCGTGGGCGTCTACAGCGGGCCCGACTTCCGCGTGCGCTACGGCAACGGCGACGAGGCGGTATTCGTCAGCATCACCTTCGCGTGCCGGCCGGAGGCGGGCGAGCCGCGCGTCAACGACGACGAGTCCCTGGAGATCCGGTACTTCGCGCCCGAGTCTCTCCCGGAGATGGAGCCGCGTCATCACATGCGGATCGAGGACGCCCTCCGCCGCGACCCCCGCGCCCGCTTCCGGCGCTAGGCCTTCAGCAGCTCCTCGGCGATGCGCTTGACGTCGCCGGCCTCCACCTGGCCCTTGTGGGTCTTCATGATGTCGCCGACCAGCCGGCCCGCCTGCTTGGCGTCGCTGATGCCGAGGGCGCCGATGCGCTCCCGGACGAGCGCCCGCACCGCCGCGTCGTCCATGGTCCTGGGCAGGTAGCCCTCGCAGAACGCGATCTCGAAGCGGAGGTCCGCGGCCTGGGCGGCGCCACGCTCACCCACCTTCTCGAACTCGGCCACCGCCTTCTGGAGCTGCTTGCGGTAGGCGCCGATCACGTCCAGCACGAGCGCATCGTCCACTTCTCCGGAGGCGCCCTTGGCGGTGCGCCGCTCCTGGATCTTGGTCTTGAGCATGCGGACCACGTTGGCGGTCCTGGTGTCCTTGCTCTTGATGGCCTGGGTGAGCGTGTCGTTCAGCGTCTGCTCGAGTGCCATCGATCTCCTCTAGGCCAGCCAGTCGGCCAGCTCGGTGAGCGTGTGCAGCTCGCGGTCCGGCCGCGGCTCGCCGCGGACCAGGCGCTTGCGGTTGATCCAGGCCACCGGGATCCCATGGCGCTTGGCCGGGGTCACGTCGTGGAAAAGGCTCTGCGCCGCGTGCAACCAGCGCCGGGCGCCGAGGCGCTGCCGCGCGGTCAGGAAGTGGCCGTCGGCCGGCTTGTACGAGCCCACCTGCTGCGCGGTCACGATCAGGTCGAACGGCACCGTGAAGTGGCGGCGGGTGCCCGCGAGCAGGTCTTCGTCCACGTTCGAGAGGATCCCGAGCTGGTAGCCGACCTTGAAGAGGCGCTCGAGCGCGGCGTTGGTGTCGGGGAACGGGATCCAGAAGGGCAGGCTGTCAGCCAGGAAGCCCACCTTCGACTCGGGCAGCGACCAGCCGAGGCGCCGCGCTACCCGCCGCGCGCTCTCGGTGAGCACCTCGCGATAGCTCCGGTAGCGCTCCGCCTCCACCTGCGCCTCGATCTCCTCGTAGACCTCGAGCACGTGCCGGGGATCCAGCCGGCCCCCGGTCTCCGCGACCGCCCGCTCGAAGGCGCCCGCGATGCCGCCGTCCCAGTCGATCAGGGTGCCGTAGCAGTCGAACGTGACGATGTCGTACGGACGGGCGGCGCTCATCAGACTCCCGTGAGCGCCTCAGGCGAGGGCCGGGCGCTTCTGCGCCCAGGGCCGGGCCTGCTCGAAGGCGGCGGAGGCCTGCAGCACCTGGAGGTCGGCGAGACGCCGGCCGACGATCTGCAGTCCCACCGGCATGCCCGACGGCGTGAAGCCGGCCGGCACGGTGGCGGCGGGCTGGCCCGTGAAGTTGAACGGGTAGCTGAAGCCGGCCCACGGAAACCAGTCCCACGCGTGCTGCGGGTAGTGCGCCGGGTTGAGCCGGCCGACCTCGAACGCCGCCACCGAGACCGTCGGGGTCATCAGGAGATCGTAGGTGTCGAAGAGGCTGCGGACCGCGTCGCAATAGCCGTGCTTGCGCCCGCGCATCGCCACGTAGGCCTCCGCGCTGTAGCGGCGCCCGTCCTCGATGGCCGCGACCAGCCCCGGGTCCATCCGGTCGCGGAACGAGTCGAGGAGCTGGGCGAAGTTGCCCGCGTAGTGCGCGTTCCACATGAGATGGATCATCTCGCGGGTGTCCGGCAGGCTGACCTTCGCCTCTTCCACCGCGCAGCCCATCTCCTGGAAGACCTGGGCCGCGCGCCTCGCGACCTCGCCGATCTCCGGATCCACGCGCAGGCAGCCGAGATCGGGGCTCCAGCCGACGCGCAGGCCACGGACTCCATCGCGGAGTCGGCCCACGTAGTCGGCGGGCGGCGCGTCGAGCGACTGGCGGTCCCAGTCGTCGGGACCCGCCATCACCCCGAGCATGAGGGCAGCGTCGGCGACCGTGCGGGTCATCGGCCCGGT
>Ga0335085_10001244_pt1 | contig 57082 bp, 55 predicted proteins | sample Lox_Sample_45_FD_206712 | JGI IMG/M metagenome (GOLD analysis project Ga0335085, IMG submission 206712) | Soil microbial communities from Loxahatchee National Wildlife Refuge, Florida, United States - Lox_Sample_4.5 | ecosystem: Environmental > Terrestrial > Soil > Wetlands | place: USA...
CATCAACCTGACGAACAAGACCGCGCTGTACAATTTCTTGTCGACGTTCAGCGGCACGCATTACGTGACGCCGCGCACGGAGACAGTGGAGTTGGGCTTCCACTCCTAAGGCAAGTTTCCGCCCGGAGGCCCTGCAGGAATGGCGCTCGCTCTCCTGCAGGGCCTTTTGTTTTTCGCGGGAGGACTCCCGGTGTCAGAAAGGAATCTGCTACTCTTTCCGCCGGAGGCCACGGCCATTTGAGCGACGCTCCCGCACTGGTGCGCAATATTTCCGACACGGCCTTGTGGGCCGCACATTTTCGCGCCGAAGAGTCGCGGCGGCCAGACGCGTTATTTCAAGATCCATTTGCGGAAAAACTGGGAGCGGCGCGCGGTTCGGAAATCGCGAAAAACCTGCCCGAAGGCCAGAATCACGCCTGGGCCTGGGTGGCACGCACCTATTTGTTTGACCAGATTATCCAGCAGGAAATTGCGAATGGTGTGGACTTGATTGTGAATTGCGCGGCGGGGCTCGACGCGCGGCCGTACCGCATGCAGCTTCCCGCAACGCTCGAATGGGTGGAGGCGGACCTCCCGGAGATTCTGGCCTACAAAGCGGAACGGCTGGCCGCGGACAAGCCAACCTGCCGGCTCGAACGCGTTGTTGTTAACCTGGCGGATGCGAACGCGCGCCGGGCATTTTTGGAGAAGATCGCCGCACGAGGAAAGTGCGGCCTCGTCCTTACCGAAGGACTGCTGATTTACCTGGCGCAGGAAGAAGTGGGGCAACTGGGGCGAGATTTGGCGGGGACTGCATCGCTCCAACGCTGGTTGCTGGACATGCATTCGCCACGGCTGCTGGCGATGATGCAGAGGAGCACAGGAAAGGCGCTGGAGCAAGCGGGCGCCCCATTGAAGTTTGGACCCGCGGGAGGCCCGGACTATTTTGAGATGTATGGTTGGAAGCCCGAGCGCGTGGAAGGCTTGCTGGCGACAGCGGCGAAATTCGGGAGACCGCCGCTTGTTCTGCGCTTCTTCGCCAGGATCTTCGATACGAAACGTTGGAATAAAAACAGGCCGTGGGCAGGAGTCTGCCTGTTGCAGAAAAGCCCGGCCGCGGGTCTTGCAAAGGAAGCCGTGTAATGAACACTGGGTTGAAAGCGAATGATACGAACACGTTTCGCATCGGCGTTGATTTAGGTGGAACGAAGATCGAATTCATCGCACTGGAGAATGACGGGAGCGAACTGGACCGGCATCGCGTGCCCACGCCGCGCGGCGATTACCAGGGCACGGTGAACGCGATTCGCGACGGCGTGCTGCAAATTGAAGGCAGATTGCAACGGCAGGCAACGGTGGGCGTTGGCATCCCCGGGACCATCTCGCACATTACGCATGGCGTGAAAAACGCCAACTCCACCTGGATGAACGGCAGACCCTTCGATAAAGATTTGAGCGCGGCGCTGGACCGCGAAGTGCGCTGCGCAAACGACGCCAATTGCCTGGCGATCTCGGAAGCCACCGACGGCGCGGGCGCCGGGTATCGCGTCGTCTTTGCAGTGATTCTGGGGACAGGCTGCGGCGGGGGAATCGCGTTCGAAGGCCAGGTGCACAACGGGCGCAACGGCGTGGCTGGGGAATGGGGACACACGACATTGCCCTGGATGAAGCCGGACGAATATCCCGGCCCGGCGTGCTTTTGCGGGTATCGAGGTTGCATTGAAACGTGGATTTCCGGCACCGGTCTGGAGGCGGATTACCTGCGCGAAACGAAGACCAAGCTCAGCGGCAAGGAGATTGTCGCCCGGTCCCAGGCCGGAGAATGGGAAGCACAGGCGTGCCTGGAGCGTTACGAAGATCGGCTGACGCGCAGCCTGGCGCAGATGATCAACATCCTGGACCCGGACGTTATCGTGTTGGGCGGCGGCGTTTCCCAGGTGCCGCGCCTTTATCGCAATGTGCCTTCGCGGCTGAAGGAGTACGTGTTCGGGCGCGAAGCGGATACGCCAGTGGTGGTGGCAAAGCACGGAGACGCAAGTGGCGTGCGCGGCGCCGCTTGGCTCTGGCCGCTTGGGGGCAAGTGATACATCCGGGTTCTCGCGGCGAGGGAGATTCTGAAGGCAAAAGGAAACGCCCTCGAGAACACTCGAGGGCGTTTTGCAATTTGGTTGGAACGAACCTTAGGTTGTCAGCCGGCCGCGGTTAAAGATGCGCACTGCCAATGCCAGCAGTCCGCAAAGCAGCAACGCCAGCGTACCGGGTTCCGGAGTCTGAATGATGAACTCCTGCACCTGTCGGGGGCCCTGTAATGTCGGGTTGCAATTCGTGACGATTTCAAAATTGTAGAGGTTCAACCCCGGATCGGTGTTGGGATACAGGTAGTAGTTCAGCGCGCCAGCCAACCATCCTTGCACGTCGGCGTCGGTGCTGCCGCGCACGCCAGGATTCATGATGTCCCACAGCGCGTATTGCAGGTTCACCAGGTCGTTGGGATTCGAGGCAAATTGCGAGACCAGCCACGCGGCTTCGATGTAGGCCATCGTGGGATTGCCCAGGACCTGGGAGCTAGCGGCGCTTCCGTAACGCGTGAGCGAAAAATTGTTGGCAGCAGCGGCGGCGCCAAGATTGGTGACTTCGGCCTGCCACGTTTGATTGAAATTGACTTCGTTCAGAATGTCGTCGCAAAAAAGAACCACCGACTGGCCGTTCATAGTGCCGTAGTAGGGGCTTACATAATACTGATTGTCATGCGCGCCGTTCACTCCGTTGAACACCATGGTCACCGAACTATCGGCCTTGGCTAGCGGCACCAGAAACATCGCCGCGGCTAGAATCCCAAGCAGTCTTGCCACTTTCATCCGGGTCTCCTGGGTACGAATACAAATTTCTCGATCATAGATATCGCACCTGAAAGACCAAACAAGTCCTACGAAAATGCATTGCAAGCAAAGGAGTTATTTCCGGACTGGCGAAGAATTCGAGAATGGAGTGTAAAAAAATTCCGCAACACTGCCAAAAGTATGCAAATTTCCCGTTAAGCACTTCATAAGATTGGGGATACGGGTACTACGGGTCCTATTAAGAAAGTAACGGTACACGAGCAGCTGAGGTCACGACTTCCTGGCGTGATTCTGGTTCCGCCGGCAGGGCCGCTGCATCCAATGCGGCAAAATCGAGCGAGAGGTGTCCAATGCGGTATGACTTTCTAGTGGAGACGTACGCGACCGAGCGGGTGAAGGTGCTGAGCGTGTGGAGCGAATTTCGCGATGCGGACATGGAATTTCGTCCGCACCCGAGCGATCCGCGCGGGCGCAGTGTGCACGAGCAAATGGTTCATCAATGCGTGAGCGAGGATTTCTGGTTTCGCACCATGCTCGCGGTGGACGTGGCCGCGCCGCCCTTGCCTTCTCCGGAAACGCGCGTGAACTTTATTCGTCGCTATGCGGAAGACAGCGCGAAGCGGCTGGAAGTGCTGAAGTCGCGCGATGAAGCGTGGTGGGAGAGCGAGACGAACTTTTTTGAAGTGAAGCGGCAGGTGGCGTGGGTGATGACCCGGCGCATCGCGCATACCGCGCATCATCGCGGACAGCAAATGGCCATGCTGCGGATGCTGGCCCACGACCTGCACAGCAATTACGGCCCGACGGCCGATACCGGAGGGCTGATGCAACAGCATGCGCCGACGATTTACGCGTACAGCAGCCTGGGGAAGTTGCTGGAAGATTTGCCTGGCGGGGAGCACAAGACTCTGTTGCCGGGCGGTCAGGGAAAGCAGGTTACGGAACGCCCGACGGCGAAATGAGCCGGAGCGGAATCAGTAATCGCGATAAAGCCCTGGAAATTCCTTTTCCAGATTTTGCAGCTTCGGTAGATCGTTGATCACAATATTGGGATTATCGGGGTGGTGTTTGAGATAGTCCTGATGATACTTCTCCGCGGGATAGAAACCGTTCAAAGGCACCACTTGCGTGACGATTTTGCCGGAATACACTTTTGCGGCGTTCAGCTGCTTGATGCAAGCCTCGGCAATCTGTTTTTGTTCCGGCGTCGCATAGAAAATAGACGAGCGGTACTGCGTGCCCCAGTCCGGCCCCTGCTTGTTCAACTCCGTTGGGTTGTGGGCCACGGAAAAAAAGATCATCAAAAGCTGGCCGTAGGTGATTTCCGAGGGGTCGTAGACGATCTTCACGCTTTCGGCGTGATTCGTCTGGCCGCTGCTGACGATTTCATACGTTGCGGTATTCGGCGTTCCTCCGGCATAGCCGGCGGTTGCGGAAATTACGCCCTTCGTGTGTTCGAAGACTCCCTGGACGCCCCAAAAACATCCGCCGGAGAGGACCGCGATTTCCTTTCCTTTGGTGGGTGAGGAGGGCTGGTCCATGGCCGGACGCGGGAATTCTGTTTTGGCGGAGAAAGATCTCGCGCTTGCTTGAACGGAGCCGAATGCGACTAAAGCGGCTGTGAGGATTCCGAAAGAGGCGGCCTTCGTGCGACTTTGCATTCTATTACTCCGAGGGCTGCAGCTAGGGCCCTGTCTCGAATACGTGGCCAATGCCCTTGTTGGATGCGGCCAAGAGACATTAGGATTCTCGGCGACGTCCCAACTTGGCAAGCGGCCGGCCAAAACTCACCCTGTGGGGAGACTGATGAATGAAGGCTGAACCAAAGAGTATCGCGTTCATAGAAAAGGTGGGACGATCTTTCTTATTTCGGGCCGTGGTCTATGTGCTTCCTGTTTTTTATGCCGTCCGTCTCGTCCTAATGATCGTGACGCCTCAGGCTTATCACATGCCGGGATGGCGCGCGCTGCTGTGGCAAGGAGCCCGGGATTTTTCGGCTGCCTTGACGCTTTTCTGTTGGCAGGGGTACTTGCGGATTACGGAGCTAGGCGATCCTCGCTCGTTCTCCGCCGAACAGATGCCTGGCGGCTGCCTTTGGTTTCGGGACTCTATGCAAGTCTTGAATTGCCATCGCTTCTCGAACTTCCATGGGTATTTGCAGTTTGTATTTCCGCGGCTGTGGGGATTGCTGTCTATGTTTGGGAGATACGCGCAATCAAAGACCTTGAAACTGGAGTTCGTAGCGAAGAGCCGCCATTCGCGGCGCGCTAGATCGATACGGGTGCAACCTCACCAAGGTTATTCCAGAGTATCCGCTAGGCCGCGGCTTTCGCACCCCGGCCGGGATGTTTTCCAATGCCCATATGCTGAGGCGCTAATTTACTTTCAGCGTGAGCGGGATCGGATTCAACGCAAAATTGTTCATGGAGCCGGAAGGAGTCGCCGTCGGCGTCACGGTGAGTACGTAGGTTCCCGAAGGCGTCGTGGTTTGTCGTGGCTGTGACGGAGAACCTCCTCCTCCGCAGCCGGCGAACAAAAGAACGATGCACAAGATCCTAAACGTCCAACGCCAGAATCCGGCAGTGGTTGCAAAGCGTCTCCCAGGCACGAGCTGAAGCAAAACAAGCAGGCACAAGATAAGTAGTGGCGCAGCCCCAGCGTGGCCATCGGGACTAGGCCGGAGTTGCGGAGCCGAAGGGGGAACAAGCAGAGCGCTGCCGCTGGTGGCCACGATCACAGAGAAACTCGTGGAAGAGCCATTGGCGACGGTGATGCTGGGCGCGCTGCAAGTTGCGCCCGTTGGTGCGCCGGTGCAAGTGAACGACAAGGTGCCGCTGAATCCGGCGCCCGGTGTGGCTTGCATCGTGAATGTCGCCGGTTGTCCCGCGCTGACGGAGACGCTGGTCCCCCCCTGGGAGGCAAAGGTGGCGGCGGCCGCGGCGCTGCCGTTGATGGTGACCGATTGCGGCGAATTCGAGGCGTTATCGGCAATGGCCAGATTCGTGGTGCGCACTCCGGCTGCCAGAGGCGAGAAGACCACGTTGACCGAGCAGGAGGCATTCGCAGCAAGCGATCCCGTGCACGTATTCGAAGTGATGGAGAAATCGGCGGTGTTCACGCCGCTCAGCGTCGGGGCAGAAGTGAAAGTCAGCGTAGCATTTCCCGAATTGGTGATGGTGACGAGTTGTGGTGCGCTTGATTCGCCTTGCGTGGTCATTCCCGGAAAGTTCAGCGTGCCCGGAACCAGGGTAACTTCCGGCGCCGGAGGCGGAAGCGCGACCGCCGAGCCGGTCAAGGAAACGCTTTGCGGACTACCCGAGGCGTTGTCCGCAATCACCAGCGCGGCTTGGGTGGTGCCAACGCTTGATGGCGCGTAGCTCACCGAAACTTGGCAGGATGCGCCCGGCGTCAACACCGGATTCGTCATGCAGGTATCCGTTTCGGAAAGCGGCGTACCCGTGGGGTTGATGGCGACCGAGCTGATCGTCAGCGATTCATTGCCGGTGCTCGTGATGGTCACGATTTGCGGGCCACTGGTTTGCCCCGGATGGATGGGCCCAAACGAAAGCGATTGCGCGCTGACTGAAATCGCGGGAGCGGAAACGGCCTGCCCCGGCGGCGGCATGGTCGCATAAATCGGCTGAAAATTCAGCGCCGGATTGTGATTCAGCGTGTTAGGAATCGGCGTTCCCGGATAGCCTGTGGCGCCGTCGATCGGGTAGGTAGTGATGACGTTCGAGCCGCCGGTATAGGTGAACTCGGCCGCCGGATCGGCCAAGGCGTATAGCGGCATGGAATCGAGATTCGAGGGCAAGGGAGAAGAGGGCAGCTCGGTAATCGCAACGTTGCCCGACGAGGTGCTGACGGAGAAAATCCGCAGGCCGGTCATCTGCGACTGGACGTAGATCAACTGGCCGCTGGGATCGAAGAATGGAGTGCTGATGTTGTCATTCGCGTCCGTGAACTCGTAAATGCCTCTCGCCTGGATGTTGCTGTTGGCCGGTGAAAGCGCGAAGACGCCAATGCTCGGGAAACTCATGCCGTTCGCGCTTGTACCAAGGAAATTGCCACGCGCGGCAATCGCGATTCCCAGAGGGACGCTTCCCGCTATTGCGCCGGACTGGCAAAGGCCGGAAGAGGAAGTCACGGGCAAGCCCATTTGCGTGTCGAACAGAATGGCGCAGCCCGCTCCCTGCGGCAGCGGGGCGACGCCGCCACCGGGGACTTCGAGGAGGATCTGGATGAAGTGGCCGTTGGGATCCACGACGAGACCGAGGTAGGTGCCGGGCAGGGTGAGCGTCTGTGTGGAGGGTTGGTCCAGAACATTTTTTGCCGCGTCGATCGCGAAGGAGTCGAGCGTAGCCGTGCTAGGCGTCGGGTAAGTCGTACGCGCGATGCGCAGCGCGTAGGCGAATTGTCCGGTGGATTCGGCGATGACCGCATCGGGCGCGCCGCCGGGGGAAGCGGCGAACGGGGAATTGGGGACTTCGGAGACGACGCCCGTGATGCTGTTGAACTGGTAAAGAGAAATGCCATCGCCGCACGAGCCCAGCAGGTAGGATAGCAATTCGGGGTCAGCAGAAGGAAGGGCGAGCCGGCGACTTCGGCGAGCGCTCCGGTAGCGTCATCGCGCGTGAGCACGGCGACGGCGGGGTTGCTGTTCACCTGTGTGGTGGCGAAGAGATAGGGTTGCTGCGTCTGCGCGTGCAAGGTGCGCGTAGCGAAACAAATGTTGCAAGTCAACGTGAAGAACAAAGGAAAAACCACGCGCCAGCGCCCAAAACACCGGGGCCAATCCTGCCTCATAGATAGCTTCCTTGCGCGGAGCGCGAGCGCCCCGGCGATTTGTGAGATAAGAGGGAAACTCGAAGCGAGAGTAGCCCTGAGTAACCGAAGAGTCAATCCAGGAAATAGATATATTATAGCTAATATAAATATAAGAATATTCTAATTAGGATAAAGGCGAGGAGAGTCCCAAAATGGAACGCGGCTCTCTTTTTCTCAGTTAACATTCTCTGCCGCGCCCCTCATTGCGAGATCTGCCTTAATCTGACGGCTTATCGGGCCGCGGGGCGGCCGGAAGGGGCCCTTTCCCTCGTGAGAGAGAAGGGGTAGAGTCTGTGAACATCTGTTAATGTGGGGCGGGCGGAAAATCGGCTAACGTTACAGGCTTATGCCACCATTCAAACTGGAAGTAGAAAAACTAACGAGCAGCACGGAAGCGCTCACCATTTATAAAGCGAGCGGGAAGCTGGCTTTGGAGACAGTGAACGAGTTTCTGCCCCGCTTACGGGCGGAAACCGCCCAACGTGTGATCCTGGATATGAGCGGAGTGAACTTCATGGACTCTGCGGGCGTGGGCGCGCTGGTATCGTTGTTCGTCAGCCGGCGGAATCAGGGGAAGCAGTTCGGGCTGGCGGCTTTGGCGCCGCAGGCCGTGGCCGTGGTGACCGTAGCCGGGCTGCAGAATCTCTTGCCGGTCTACAAAACGCTCGAAGAAGCGACCGCCAAGTCGGCGTAGTTGGTGGCGCCTGCAGCTTGCGGGCTGATTAAAGACTCTTCTTCAGCGGTAGAACGCCAGCCGACCCCTCGAAGCTCACGGTAGACAAGGTGGCGGCGCTGCCGTCATTGCGGGGTCCAGTTGGGGTGGCTGGTGAAGAGGCCGTCGACGAAGCCGATCTGGTAAGAAACGAACAATCCAAAGCAAAGGCTGACTACCCCAGAAGCGGTGACCAGGCCGCGGTTCACCCAGGCAAAGCGCGTGCCGGCGAAGGAAAACGGCAGCGCCAGCGCAATCGTGATCAGCATCATGCCGGCGATCGTGCCCACCCCAAAAATCAGCAAATACAGCACCCCCCAGCGCGGATTGTGAATGGTGGTCAGGACCAACAGTGCCACGGCTGCCGACCCAGCCAGGCCGTGCACGATGCCGATGAAGAGCGGCCGCAGCGAGTGAAACATGCCGAGCTTAGCGAAGGGGCCGCGCAGCCAGCGGGGAACGACCAGCGACTCAGCGTGGTGCTCCGACTGCGGCTGGTGCGAATGCCAATGATAGTGCAGTTTTGAGCCGTGTTCGTGGACGTGGACATGTTCGCCGACCACCCTGGGATGCGCGGGTGAGAATCGTTCGCTCAACCAGCGCGTGACGCCAGTAAGATTCAGAATTCCCAGCAGGATCAGCATCAGCCCGACGGCAAGCTCCATGCTCAGGCCGACACGCGTGGGAATGGCAACATTAAAGAGAATGATGGCTGCGCCGACCAGCAGAATGGTCAGCGTATGGCCAAGTCCCCAGAGTGCGCCGATCAGGCCGGCTTTGCCGATGGAGGGCTCGCGGCTGACAATGGTCGACACAGCAATCACGTGGTCGGGGTCCGTCGCGTGGCGCATCCCGAGGAAAAAGCCGATGGCGAGAATGGTCAGTCCGGTAAGCATCGCTTGCCCAAAGGCAATGCCTAAGCTATCAAAATACCCTAGCCTAAGGCATCCCCCGGAGGAGTGATTTTTATCACACCCCCTTTGGACAGGTCAGGCCTTCCTTAGAAGCCTCATAAACTCGGCGGCAGTATGGGGCAGGCGGGCACCCCGGCGGGATATCAGGTAGAGGTGGCGGGGGATGGCCATTTGGCGGATGTGAAGTTCCTTAAGAAGGCCGTGTTCGACTTCCCAGGTAACACACATGCGCGGCACGATGGCCACGCCCATGCCCATTTGCACGAAGCGCTTGATGCTTTCGATGGTGGGCATTTCCATGGGCATGCTCAGCAGCGTGCGGTGGCGGGCGAAAAGATCGATCACTTTGCGCCGGAATGGCGAGTCCACGATGTGGGCGATGAAGGCCTCCTTGCCGAGTTCTTCGACGTCCACTTCCTTGCGCTTGGCGAGGGGGTGCTTGGGTGGCACGACGAGGGTTAGCTCGTCCTTGAGGATTTCGGTAGCCTGCAACTGGTTGTCGCGGGGAACGAACGAAACGGCGCCGAGGTCCAGGCGGTAATTGATGACTTCGTGGGGAATGTCGCGGGAAAACATGCGATGCACACGAACCTGCACGCCGGGATGTGCCTCGCGAAAAGCGGACAGCGCGGGCAAAAGAGCATGGATCGAGCTTTCGTTGACCCCCAGTGAAAGCTCGCCGCGCTTCAGGCCCTCCAATTCCAGCAGGCCCTTTTTGACTTCGTCGCGCAGGTTGAGCAGCCGCTCGGCGTATTCCTGCAACAATATTCCTGCATCGGTGAGCCGGACGGGCCGCGCGCCGCGGACAAAGAGCGGCTGTTCAAGCGATTCCTCGAGCTTGCGGATGGTCAGGCTGACGGCGGGCTGGGTGCGGTAGAGGCGCTCGGCGGCACGGCTGAAGCTTCCCTCCTTGGCGACCATCAGAAAAACCTGCAATTCGCTCAGATCCATCTGGGAAAACCTCGGTTCCGAGGGCATCTTGGCAAGCCCTCGATTCGGTGAAATTCGGGAGGTCGCGCGGCCCGGCAGGGAAGCGGGCGGCCGATGCCCTGATGGCTAGTATAAGATAGAATTATAAAATATAGAATGAAGATAAATTGGACTGGAAGGCCTTGTCCATGCATTACTTATCTTCTAGGTCTGGGAGTAGCTATGAGCCACATTCGCATCTTTGACACCACGCTCCGGGACGGCGAACAATCGCCGGGCTTTTCCATGAACACGCAGGAGAAGATCCGCATGGCCCACCAGCTTACGGCGCTTGGCGTGGACATCATCGAAGCCGGCTTTCCGATCTCTTCGCGCGGCGATCTGGAAGCGGTTCAGGCCGTGGCGCGAGAAGTCCGCGAAGTACCGATCGCGGCGCTGGCCCGCGCGCGCAAAGAAGACGTTCTGGCGGCGGCCGAGGCGCTGAAGCCTGCGGCGTCGCCGCGGATGCACGTGTTCCTGGCTACTTCGGATTTGCACCTGCAGGTGAAGCTTCACATGACTCGCGCGCAGGCCCTCGAGGCGATCGGTTCCATGATCAAACTGGCGCGGAACTACGTGGGAGAAGTGGAATTTTCGGCAGAAGACGCCGGACGCACGGAAATCGAATTCTTGTGCCAGGCCTGCCAGGTTGCCGTGGACAACGGCGCGGATGTGCTCAATTTGCCGGACACGGTTGGGTATGCGGTGCCGGAAGAGTATGGCGAGATGTTCCGGAAGGTGCGGGAACACCTGGGCGATCCGGATCACGTGACGCTGAGCGCGCATTGCCACGACGATCTGGGGCTGGCGGTCGCGAACTCGTTGGCCGCGGTGCGTGCGGGTGTACGCCAGATCGAATGCACCGTTAACGGCATCGGCGAGCGCGCCGGAAACGCCGCTCTGGAGGAGATCGCCGTGGCGCTGGCCGTGCGCAAAGAGAGCTTTGGCGTTGCCACGCAGGTGAATTTGAAGGAACTGTATAAATCGAGCCGCCTGCTCAGCGAAATTACCGGCGCGCACATCGCGCCCAATAAAGCGGTGGTCGGCGCGAATGCGTTCGCGCACGAAGCCGGGATTCACCAGGACGGTATCATCAAGAACCCGCTTACTTACGAAATCATTTCGCCGGAAGAAGTGGGCGTGCCCTCGCGTTCCCTGGTGCTGGGCAAGCACTCCGGGCGCAACGCGCTGCGCCAGTCGCTCAAGGAACTTGGCTACGATCCCTCGGATGCGGAACTCGCCGAATGCTATCGCCGCGTGACTTCGCTCGCTGACGAGGCGAAGAACGTCCGCGCGCGCGACCTGATGGCCATCGCTCACGAAGTGATTCGCCGCAAGGCGGTTGCGGTCGCTTCGGAGGCCTCTCCGGCCGCGTGAACGAACGCGCGCCCCACAATCCTTGTGAGGGAAACACGCGGTAACACAGCGGTGGTGGTGTTGTAGGAATCGGGCTTAGAATTTAGTTCAGGGACCTTTCATGAAGCTCAAGAAGACGATTGTCCTTCTGCCCGGCGATGGTATCGGCCCGGAAGTCACGCGCGCGGCCACGAATGTGCTCCAGGAATGCGCACGCGAATTTCAGCACCAGTTCACATTTGTCGAACTTCCGATCGGCGGGTCCGCGATGGACAAGGCCGGGAACCCGCTTCCCAACGAGACGCTGGACGCCTGCAAGAAAGCCGATGCGGTTTTTCTAGGAGCGGTCGGCGGGCCGAAGTGGGATTCGCTTCCCGTAGGCAAGCGACCGGAAACGGGTTTGTTGTCGCTGCGCAAAGGCCTGGGACTCTACGTCAATTTGCGCCCGGTGAAATTGATCGAGCCGCTGCGCAACATTTCTCCGCTGAAGCCGGAGTGTATCCGCGAGCTGGACATCGAAATCGTGCGTGAACTGGCGGGGGGCATGTACTTCGGCGAGCGCGGCAACGTGAAGGAAAACGGCGTGGAACGCGCTTTCGACACGGAGTCGTATTCGACGCCGGAGATCGAGCGCATCGCCACTTTTGCGTTTACGCGGGCTGAGGCGCGTTCGCGGCGGCTTTGTTCGGTGGACAAAGCCAACGTGCTTTCGAGTTCGCAGCTCTGGCGTCGCACCGTTGCGGCCATGAGCACCGTTTACCCCAACGTGAAGCTCGAGCACATGTACGTGGACAACGCCGCGATGCAGTTGACGCTGAACCCCACGCAATTTGACGTGATGCTCACCACCAACATGTTCGGCGACATTTTGAGCGATGCGGGATCGGCGCTGGTTGGCTCGATTGGATTGGTTCCGTCCGCGAGTTTTGGCACCAGCGCGCCGTTGTTTGAGCCGATTCACGGTTCGGCGCCCCCGCTGGCCGGAAAAGACGTGGCCAATCCCATTGGCGCGATCCTCAGCGCCACAATGATGTTGCGCGATACGTTTGGCCTCGGCCTCGAAGCCGATTGGGTGGAACAGTCCGTGGTCCGCGTCCTCAACACCGGCGTGCGCACTGCCGACATTGCCGAGCCCGGCAAAAAGACCGTTGGCACTTCGGTTTTCAACGAAATGCTGCACGACGAGATGCAGCGCACCTTCGAGCACGCCGAAAAATACGGCTGGGGCGTATAGTTTGCCGACCGAATGCAGCGCTGGCTTTTATGCCAGCCTTCAGTTATTGCGGTCCCTTTTGTTGCGATAAGCCCTTGGGGATGATAGTTTTAATAATTCCTGGTTTCCTGGGCGTTGGGGAAGGGCGTTCGAATGGTTGGCTGCCCGGGAACTCCGATTTTGCAGGCTTGTCCCAAGGGAAACCTTGCCGTGTGCAAGGGTGACCCTTCCCCTAGTTTGGCCGGTTGGACTGTTCATCCGAAAATGCCAGCACCTTCTTCCAATCCGAGCGGCGGCGAAGCCGGGCGTGTGCCCGGGGTGACGTATTGGCGCGTGGAAGGGTCGCTGGTGGAAATCAGCGCGCTGCGCAGCGTCGGCTTTTTTAACTGGAACAGCCAGAATTTCCTGCAGCGCTGGGTGCGCCGCGCCGGCATGGCGGGCCTCACGCTGCTGCGGCCTCCGGCGTATTTTGCCAACCGCACGTTTGCCACACGACTGCTGCACGGCGCGCTGCGCGGCATCACGCGCGACCGGATGGACCTGCTCGGCGAAGAGTATTTTCAATATGAACTGCGGCCGCGGATGCGCCGCGATGCCGTGGAAAAGCTGGCCGACGCGGTGCGCAGCGGCGAGCGCGTGATCCTGGTCAGCCAGCTCCTGGAACACATCGTTCGCCCCGTTTCCGAGTATTTTGGCGCCGAGGGCTTCATCGCCAACCGCCTGGAGTTTCGCAATGGCGAGGCCACTGGACGTCTGCGGGAGCCAGTGATTCGCCCGCGCGGGCCGCTGGCTTGGCTGGTCAGCGGCTCGGCCGACGGCTGTACACCGAAAGATAAACTTCTTTCGCAGCTTGGATGGAAAGGTGCGCCGGAATTGCTCGAGACTTCCGTGCAGTCGACGCCCCGTCCGAAGCCGCCGGCACGGAGCGTGGTCGAGCGGCTCAGCAGTACACCGGAAGTACCGCAGTTGCGGGTGCGCGAAGCGCTTGCCGGAAAACACATCCTGCTGGTGGGCGTAACGGGATTCATCGGCAAGGTCTGGCTGGTGGATCTGCTCGAAAAAATTCCGGAGATCGGGAAGATCACGCTGCTGATCCGCCGCAACCGGACGACCTCAGCGCAAAAGCGTTTCGAAAAGATTGTGGAAGAGTCGCCGACCCTCGACCGCCTTCAAGAAATTCATGGCGCAAAGCTTGCGGCGTTCTTGAAAGAGAAAGTGGAAGTCGTCGAAGGCGACGTGAGTCAGCCGGGGCTGGGGCTCGATGCCGCCACGCAGGCACGGCTGCAGCGCTCTCTGGATATTCTCGCCAACAGCGCGGGGCTTACGGATTTCAATCCGGACTTGCGCGACGCGCTTTCTTCCAACGTGGATTCCACCCATTATCTGCTCGATTTCCTGCGCAAGTGCGCGCACGCGGGGCTGATGCACCTTTCGACGTGCTATGTAGTGGGCATGCGTGACGGGCGCGTCAACGAAGAGCTGCGCGTCAATTACAATCCGCTGAACAATCCGGAATTCGATACGGAAAAAGAGATTGCCTCGCTGCGGGAAATGGTCGCGCGCATAGAAGAGCGCTCGGAAAGCCCGGAACTCGCGAAGGCGCTGAAGCGGCAGGCGTTGGGGCGCGGTGGAGATTCTTCGGGCGTTGCGGCGGATGAGCTCGATGCCGTCACCAAGCGCAATCGGGCGCGCTGGGTCCGCAACCGCCTGGTGCGCGCAGGGATGAAGCGCGCGCAGCACCTGGGCTGGCCGAATACCTACACCTTCACGAAGAGCCTTGGAGAATCGATCCTGGCGAAGGAAGGACACAATTTACCGATCGCCATTGTGCGGCCGTCGATTGTGGAAAGTTCGGAGCGCACGCCGTTCACCGGCTGGAATGAGGGTATCAACACATCGGGGCCGCTGTCGTACCTGCTGGGCACGACGTTCCGCCAGTTGCCATCGAACGAGCGGAAATGCCTCGACGTGATTCCCGTGGACATGGTGACGCGCGGGATGACGCTGATCGCGGCGGCGCTGGTGCAACGGAAGCACGCGCGCCTCTATCAACTGGCCACTTCGGCAATCAACCCGGTGAATATGGCGCGCTCGATTGAATTGACAGGCCTGGCGCACCGCAAGCACTACAAGACGCAGCAGGGTATCGAGCACTGGATCAAAGTGAAGTTCGAGACCATCCCGGTGTCCAAGCAGCGCTACGAGCGGCTTTCCATTCCGATGCAGAAAGCGGTGGTTTCGCGCATCAATAAAGCGGCCACTTCGCTGCACATGAGCAAGCCTCCCCTAGCGAAGACGGAACGCGACCTGGTGCGCGCCGAGAAACTCATCGAGCTGTACGAGCCGTTCATCCTGCACAACGAACATGTCTTCGAGTGCGAAAACGCACGGCTGCTTTCCGCCGCGCTGCCCCCTGAGGAAAAGCTGCTCTTCGATTTTTCGCCGGAAACCATTGACTGGTGGGACTACTGGATTAACATCCACATACCGGCCTTGCGCCGCTGGTGCTACCCGTTGATGGAGGGGAAGCCGCTCGAGTCCCGCGAGCCGCGCGTCCTCGATTGGCCGGCGCCGCCGGAGGAAGCGTCCGCGGCAATCAACTGATTCGCCGCAATCCGCCTATGGCTATTTTCCTGACAGGGTCTTCGGGTTACCTCGGCAGCTATCTTGCCGCCGGATTGTCCACCGGCCATTCCGATCGACTCAACCTGCTGGTTCGCGCAAAAAGCGAACAGGAAGCGCGCGAACGTCTGTGGCAATCGCTGCAATTGCATTTCGAGTTTCCGGAGTTTTTCGAATACGTGAATGCACGTGTGCGCATTTTTCGAGGCGATCTGACCACCGAACGCTTTGGCCTTTCCGACGACGAGTATCATGCGCTGGTGGATACGACCGATTCGGTTCTGCATTGCGCCGCTTCGCTGAACCGCAAGTCTGAAAAGCAGTGCCTCAACGTGAACCTGCGCGGGTCTCTGGAAGTGATTCAGCTCGCAAGGCGAGCGCAGAATCGGCACGGATTGCGGCGCTATTCGCATGTCTCGACAGTGGCGGTTGCCGGGAAGCGGCAGAACGAAGTGATCACCGAGGAGGCTGCGATCGATTGGAACCGGTCCGACTACGATCCCTACGCGCGCACGAAGAAATTCTGCGAGCACATGGTCCACCAGCTTCTGCCGGACGTGCCGCATACGATTTTTCGCCCGGCGATTGTGCTGGGCGATTCGCGCAAGCCGGAAACGACACAATTCGACATGGTGCAGGCCTTCGACACCCTAGCGCGGTTTCCCGTGCTGCCACTGCGTCCCAAGGACAAGATCGATATCGTGCCTGCTAATTACGTCAGCGCGGCCATCGTGAAAATTCACCAAATGGCCGAACCGAAATACGGTATTTATCATTTATCTTCGGGTGTGGGGTCACAGACCTACAAAGAGATTACGGATACGCTGGCAGAAACGGGGGGCTGGTCGAAGCCAAGTTACCAACCGTGGCTTGGCGGTCCGTTCTCAAAAACCGTGAACTGGCTGGCGTTCAGAGGCGGCGCCGTCGGTTATGGAGCTTCCTTGCTGAAAGTGTTCTGGCCGTATCTGGAGTGGAATACGGTGTTCGATAATTCGCGGGTGATCGAGGAAATGGGAGAAGCGCCGGCGAAGTTTTCAACCTACGCCTATCCACTGCTGAAATTCAGCCGGGACAATAAATTCCAGTACCCCGCGAAGCCGTGGCCGGCGGACGCGGGGAAAAGCGTGGTCGCGAGCGTGGGGAGCGCGGCTCGATGACGGACTTTCTTCTCGTCGCCTGGGTTAGCGCACTGATTGAGATTCGCCGCTTCGGCTGGATGTTTGGCCTCGGCAGGCGCTGGACGCCAGGCGAAAAACTCAAACTGCTCTTTGCCGGCTACAACGGCACGCGCAACACGGGCAGCGACGTGCGCGTGCAGGAAACGCTGCGGCAGCTTCGCCACGTGCTGGGTGCGGAAAACGTCGACTTCAGCGTGATGACACAGAATTTCGACCGCACGCGCGGCTATTTCGACGGCTCGCGCCAGGTTCACCTCCCCGACGTGTATCCACCGTTTTTGTTCCGCGAAGTGCACGCGAATCATGGCGTGGTGGCGTGCGAAGGCTCGATGTTCAAGAGCAAGTTCGCCAATGCGCTCACGACGATGATGATTGGCTCGCTAGGCCTGGCGAGCGCGCAGAATAAACTCTCCGTCGCGTATGCGGGCGACGCCGGGCACATGGACGACCTGATCCAGTGGATGTGCGCGCGCTATACGAACGAATCGCTGGTGATTACGCGCAGCCTGGAATCGCAGCAACTTCTGACGAGCCTGGGAGTCCCCAATGAGTTGGGCGCCGATACGGCATGGACGTTCGAGCCTCGCCCGCCGGAATACGCGCGCGCCGCATTGCGCCGCGCCGGCTGGGATGAAAAGACGCCGGTTCTGGCGCTGTGCCCGATTCATCCGTTTGTGTGGCCGGTGCGCGCATCGATTGCCAAGTACCTCGCCTCAGCCACCAGCGGCGCATACAAAGACAGCCAGTACCGCACGGTCTATTTCTTCGAATCCGGCGCCGAAGTTGACCGCAAGTTCCAACACTACGTAGATGGCTATACGCAGGCAACCAAGACATTTCTGCAGCGCCATAAAGTATTTCCAATTCTGGTGGCCATGGAGCGGCTCGATGCCGTAGCCTGCCGGGCCATCGAAAGGGAAATTCCGGGCCTGCCGATTCTCACTTCCGACGATTTCGACATGTTCGAACTCGTCTCGATCCTGCGCGCGTGCACCTACATGGTTTCCTCGCGGTATCACGGCATCGTGACGTGCATGCCCGCAGGGGTGGTCTCCGCGGGTGTCACCATGGACGAGCGGATTCGCAACCTGATGCGCGAGCGCGGCCACCAGCACCTGTTGCTCACGGTAGACGATCCGGACTTGGGTCCAAAGCTTCTGGAAGTGATGGAGCGGCTGGTCGTCGAAGCCGACGCGATTCGGGATTCCGTCGGGCGCACGGTGGTCTCCAATCTCAAGGCCATGTCTCGCATGGCTGTTTTCTTTGAAGATGAAGTGCGCAAAACTTATCCCGAGTTTCCGCTGCGCAAGGGCGTGGTGAGCTGGGAAGACAATCTGCCGCCGTTCAGCGATGACCTGCGCCGGTTGGTGGAGCAGTACGATTCGTCCCCGGCAGCGCTGGCGGCGGGGCGCTGAAGCCGATGCCGAACTTCCTCGAGAACACGTTTGCGCAACTGCAAAACGCGGCCGGGCGCGTGGTGTTGCGCGAGATTCGCGGCACGGAGTTTGTCAGTGTTTCCGCGACCGAGCTGCTGGATCTTGTTGCTCGCGCCCGCGCGTTTCTGCGTCACGCGGGCGTGCAGCCAGGCGACCGCTGTGCGCTGCTCGGCCCGAATTCCATTCGCTGGACGGCGATTGACCTGGCCATGATGGCCGAAGGCGCCGTGGTTGTGCCGCTCTATGCGCGCCAAGCGCCGGCAGAGCTGGCTGTGATGGTGAAGGACTCGACGCCCCGGCTGCTGATTGCCAGCGATGCCGCTCTTGGAGAAGGCGTCGCGCAGGCGTGGCCCGAGGCACCGCGCCGCATCACTTTCGAGGAAATTCTTCAGGCGATTCCGGCGGGGCAGGGCTTCAGCGGGCCGCTGCACACACGCCAGGGCGACGATCTCGTCACGATCATCTATACCTCCGGCACTTCCGGAGAGCCAAAGGGCGTTTGCCTGAACACAAAAAATCTCGATCACATGCTGGGTTGCACGACGGGTTGGATCGATCGCCTGAATACGAACTATCGCGAGCCGTTGCGCGTGTTTCAATATTTGCCATTCAATTTTGCCGCTTCGTGGATTGTGATGATGTCCTGCCTCACGCGCGACACGGTGCTGACGCTTTCGACCGATCTCAACAAACTGGCGGATGAAATTCGCCTGTCTGCGCCGAACTATTTCTTCAATGTGCCTACGCTGCTGGAGCGCGTGAAGCGTGCCGTGGAAGAAGGGCTGCCCAAGCGCGGGTCGCTAATTCAGTCCATCTACCAAAAAGGCCAAGCCGGCTGGCAAAAAAAGAGCAAAGGCGAATCGGGGGGCGGGCTCTGGCTGTTTGTGGCCAACAAGCTCATCTTCAGCCAGATTCGCGCGCGCTTCGGGCCAAATCTGCGCGGGCTGGTCTGCGGCTCCGCGCCACTCGCCCCGGAAACGCAGGAATTTTTCGCCATGCTGGGCATTCCGATATGGCAGGTTTATGGCCTCACGGAAACGTGTGGCATCTGCACGATGGATGACCCGCGCGTGCCCCCCGAACCGGGCCGCGTCGGGCAGGCCGTTCCGGGCATCGAGATGAAGGTTGGCGACAACGACGAGATTCTTGTGCGCGGGCCAAATATTTTTCCTGGCTACTGGAGCCGCCCGGAAGAAACCGCTCGGGTGCTGGGCGACGGCTGGTTCCACTCCGGCGATCAGGGCGAAGTAAATTTGCGCGGCAACTGGCGCATCAGCGGCCGCATCAAGAATCTGATCATTCTCAATTCTGGGCACAACATTCCGCCGGAGCCGATCGAAGGAAAAATCGCGCAGCGTCTTCCTGGAGCACAGCAAGTGGTAGTTGTGGGCAATGGCCGTGGCTACCTGTGCGCGCTCGTCACCGGAGACGTCGCGAAAGAAGCTGTGCAATCCGCAATTGACGCGGTGAACGCGGAGTTGCCGCATTACCGGCAGGTGCGAAATTTCGCGATCCTGGCGGAGGCGTTCACTCCGGAAAGCGGGCTGCTGACTGCCAACGGCAAGCTGAAACGCGACACCATCAGCCAGAAGTATCGCGAAGAAATCGAGCAGATGTACCGGAAAAACGCCGCCGCCGTGGGGAGCAACGCATGAAGAAAGCGCGCCGGAAAGCGGAGCCCGCAAAGGAATTTCGGGGCGAGGCCCTGCGCTGGGAGTGGCGCGAAGGCGTTGTGGAATTGACGCTCGACCACGATCCGCTGAACGAAATCGGGACGCTCACGCTCGGCGAGCTGGAAAGGTTTGCCGCTGCGATCGATGGTCTGGCTCCGATCACCAGCGCTTGCATCATCGGCAGTGCACGTCCCGGTGGATTCTGCGCCGGAGCCGATCTGAAAGAGCTGTACCTATCGGCGTTGCCCTTATCCCGACAGAAGCGCGCTTCGGGCGTTCGCAAATTCATCGAGCGCATTCATGCGGTCGCCAACGCGATCGACGCGGCGCCTTTTGTAACGATCGCCTCCGTGCATGGTCTCTGCATGGGCGGCGGACTCGAACTTGCCCTGCTCTGCGACTTGATCGTAGCGGAGAAAATGGCGCGTTTCGGCTTTCCCGAGCTACGCCTCGGCCTGATTCCGGGCTTCGGCGGAATTCCCCGGTTGCGCCGCGACGTGGGCAACAGTTTCATCCGCGACCTGCTCTTTACTGGACGCACGGTGAAAGCGGAGGCTGCGCAACAGGCCGGCCTGGTGACGCATCTGGCCGGTGAAGGCTACGCCTTGCAGGTGGCGCGGTCAATGGCGCAGCAAATCACGAAGTTCGACGCGGAAACGCGCGTCACCGCGAAAAAGTTCATCAAGCCGATTCCTTACAAGGAGCTGCGCGAAGAAATCGCACTCTTCTGCAAACTCTTCGATCGGCCTGCGGTGATGGAAGGCCTCAGGCGCTTTGTCGAGACGGATGATCAGTTCAAGCACCTCCCCGTTGCTCCCAAGCCATAACACTTAGCTCAGAAGCCTCGATTTCGCAGACCTCAGATTTTCCTATCTGCGCCGGGAATGATAAATTTAAGAAATGCGCTCCCTCGAACAGACGACCCAGGAAATCCTGCAGCTTGCTGCGCAGCAGTTCAAGCTTCCGGCCGGATCCCTGGCAGCCGAAGACGATTTCTACAAGAAGCTTGGGATCGACAGCCTGCAGGCACTGGAGATGCTTTCGCGCCTCGAAAACCATTTCAAAATCGAATTGCCGGATTACGAAGTGCAGGGCGTCAGCGATTTTCGAACGCTCGCCGAACGCATTCAAGCCCGCCTCTGATGCTCGATTTACGAAAATACAGTTCCATCGGGGAAGCGCTGCGCGACGCGCTGGAGACGTGGCCCACCGAAGTCTGCCTGATCGAATCCGACCGCGGCGGAGAGAAGCTGCGCCTCACCTATCACGAATTCAAGAAGGCGGCCCTGCCGCTGGCCAAGGCACTGCAGGATCTTGGCATCGCGCCCGGCGACCGCGTTTCGATCATCATGACCAACCAGTCGAAATGGCTGATCTCGGCGTACGCGATTTTCTTCTGCGGCGCGACTCTTGTGCCGCTCGACTACAAGCTGAAGCCCGAAGAGCAGTGGCAACTCCTGAAACATTCCGGTGCGAAATTGCTTATCACCGAGTACGGCATCTGGCGGCAACTCGGCGCCTCGCCGGGACGCGCAAATGCGACGAACCTCAAGACCGTGCTGGCAACGGAAGCGCCCGAGGCTGCGGATCTCGGCGGTGCGTTGCGCTGGGAAGAGACGCGCGGGGCGCAGGCACCGGCGTTCGTTCCGCGGTCCCGTCAGGATGTGGCGTGCATCGTCTATTCCTCGGGCACGGGCGGGATTCCCAAGGGCTGCCTGATGACGCACGAGAATTACCTCGAGCAGTGCATGTCGCTCACCGCAGTGTATCCGTTCTGGCCCGGCGTCAAATACCTCAGCATTTTGCCGACGAATCACGCCATCGATTTCATGGTTGGTTTTTTCGGGCCGTTCACCTGCGGCGCGGCCGTGGTTCACTTGCGCACGCTGCGGCCGGAATATGTCCGCGAGGCGTTTCCGAAATACGAGATCACCTACGTCAGCCTGGTGCCGCTGGTGCTGAAGAATCTGCAGAAGGGTTTGCAGACTAGATTCGATGAGCTGCCGGCTTCCAAGCGGCGCGCGTTCGAAGCCGTGCGCAATATCAACAAGGCACTCACAAAGGATCGCCCCCGCCTGTGGCTCAGCCGCAAGCTGCTAGGACAAGTGCACGCCGCATTCGGCGGCAAACTGGAAGCCATTATTGTTGGCGGCGCATTCACTGAGCCGCAAACGCTGCAGTTTTTCTATGACCTGGGCATTCCGGTCGCGAACGGTTATGGCCTCACGGAAGCGGGCACCGCGGTTACCGTTAACGATCTGAAGCCGTTCCGCGCGGACACGGTTGGGAAGCCGCTCCCAGGGATGGAAGTGGAAATTCGCAACCCGGACGCCGAGGGCATCGGTGAAGTGACGGTCCGCAGCAAGACGGTCATGGCGGGTTATTTGGACGCGCCGGAACTTACTGCGGAAACAATTGTGGACGGCTGGCTGCGCACCGGCGACATGGGGCGTTTCGACGCGCAAGGCCACTTGCAGCTCTTCGGCCGCAAGAAAAACATGATCGTAACGGAAGAAGGGAAGAACGTTTATGCCGAGGACGTCGAGCAGGCGTTCGAAGGCTTGCGTGTCAAGGAGTTCTGCGTCTTCGCCGCCAATTACGTGTGGCCCCAGCGCTCGATGGTCAACGAAAAGCTGATTCTGGTGGTTCATCTGGAGCCGGGGCAGGCGTTCACCGAAGAGTTGAAAGCAGAAATTATCGCGCGCAATTCGCGGCTGATTAACTACAAGCGAGTGCATGGCATCGCGTTCTACCAGGAGGATTTCCCACTGACTGCCTCGCTGAAGATCAAGCGCAACGAACTCGCGCAGCGTCTGGGCGCGCTGGACCGCGAGCAATCCGTCCTGCCGATTTAGCGGCGGAGCATGTAGAATGCCCTCTCCGGAAAAATTGTGAACGACAAAATCCTAGCCATTGTGAACCCGGCGGCAGGCGGCGGTAACGCCGGGAAGGTTGCCGGAGCGCAAATCGCTCGCCTGAAGGAAAAGGGCCTGCAGGTGGATGCCATCGCCTCCATGGCGCCCGGGCACGCCGCTCAGCTTGCCCACGAAGCGTACGAGCAAGGCTACCGTCGCTTTCTGGCCGTTGGGGGAGACGGAACCGCCCACGAAGTAATCAACGGGATTTTCTCCCGCGAAGGCCGCACTGATCGAATCAAACTTGGCTTTCTTCCAACGGGTACCGGTAATTCGTTTCTGCGCGATTTCACCGACTTGGGCGCTCAGGCTTCCGTCGAAGCATTGCGAACTGGCCACACGCGTTGTGTTGATCTAATTCGTCTGCGCCATGCGACTGGTGTCATTTATTCCTTCAATTTGCTTAGCATGGGATTCACCGCAGATGTTGCGACCTTGACCAATAGGGTCTTTAAACCGTTCGGCCACTTCGGCTACCTGCTGGGGGTGTTCGTCCGTGTGGCGCAACTCAAGCGCCGGCCGTTCAAGCTGCGCTGTGATGATGATGCCAATTGGGACGAGCGCCGCTGCTTGTTTCTCACCTTCAACAACACCAAATACACGGGCGGCACGATGCTGATTGCACCGGACGCCGATCCTTCCGACGGCTTCATCGAATATGTGCGCTGGGGGCCAATCGGGCGCATCGGCCTGCTAAGAATGCTGCCGAGGCTTTACGATGGCACGCACACGAAACACCCACTCGCGGAAACGCGCCGCGTGAAACACGTGGAATTCTCGCTGGAAGCGCCGGTGGACGTGATGGTGGACGGCGAAGTGGTCACCGTGGACGCGAAGGCGCTCGATATTCTGCCCGGCGCGATGGACGTTTACATATGAAGAGGCTCTGGGAAATCCTGCGCAGCGTGATTCTGTGGACGCTCAGTTGGCTGCACTTCCTGGTTGTTGTCCCCATTCTGGTTTTACTGGCGATCTTTCTCAACCCGCGAAAACACGACTATCTGCAGCGCGGGCTCTGCCGTCGCATCGCATTCTTCTCCGGCGCGAAGGTGGTGATTAAACAGGATCCGGGCTTCGACGACAAGCGCACTTGCTTTTTCATGAGCAATCACGTCAACCTGTTTGACCCGTTCATTCTGTATTGCGCGGTTCCGCAGTTCGTGCGTGGCTGGGAGCTGGAATCGCACTTTCGCATCCCGGTGTACGGCTGGCTGATGAAGCGGTTCGGCAACGTGCCGGTGCCTAACGTTCGGGGACCGAAGGACCTGAAACGTCTTTGGCGCATGACCCAGGAAGCGATCAACGGTGGCGTTTCGCTGATTGTTTTTCCGGAAGCGAAGCGCACGCGCGATGGCCATGTGAATGAGTTCGAGGACGGCGGCTTCCGGCTGGCGCAGCAATTGGGCGTGCCGATTGTCCCGGTCAGCCTGGTCGGCTCCATCAATCATCTGCGCACCGGCCACTGGCTGCTGCGGCCGGCCACCATCACTGTGATTCTTCACGCTGCGATCGAAACCAAGGGACTGACGAAGGAAGATTTGCCGGCCCTGAAAGCCCGCGTCCGTGAACAAATCGCCACGCCAGTGGAAGGATCCCTGAAGCAAACATAGCGGGCGATTATGTTTCATTAAAGCTCGGTTTATCATTTTGGAGAAGCCTCAGGCCTGAAGACCTGAGCTACAGGTGCGCCTGCCTCATGTGCCCTTGAATCCAGGTAGCACGCGCCCTGCCTTGGTTTCCTGCCAGGTGTAGAAGATGCGGTGAATCACGGTGATAGTGGAAATGACGGCGATGACCCAGAGCACCTGAGCCATGCGGTTGAACAAGCCTCCGATAATGAGCAACACCAGACGTTCCGGGCGCTCCATGAAGCCTACCTTGCAAAGGGGAATCAGCGACTCCGCGCGCGCCCGCGCGTAGCTGACCATTACGGAGCCCGCCGTGGCCACCGCCGCAAGCACAACGTAGGGCGTGCGCCCGCTCACGGAGTAATACACGAGCAGGCCCATGTAGAGCGCCATGTCCGCGTAGCGGTCCAGTGTGGAATCGTAAAACGCGCCGAAGGCGGTCACGCGATTCTGCCGGCGGGCCACTTGCCCGTCGAGCATGTCCAAAAACCCGGCGAAGAAAATGATGATGGCGCCCGCGCGGAAATGTCCCACGGCAAAATTCGCGGCGGCGCCGAAATTGACGACCAGCCCCAAAAAAGTCAGGAGGTTGGGATTAATCCCGGTCGCGGCGATGCCGCCCACAATCTTGTCGAGGAGCCACTTCCCCCCCGTTCCAATTGCACCTGTAAATGTCGCCATTTTTAGGCCAAAGCGAATGATACTTCACGCCGCGGGTTGTAGCCAAATGCCGCGGTGGCTTTTCCACGTTGCTGCGGACACCAGCCATTTTGGAGGTCCACCCGTCCAAACGAGCGCTCGAAATGAAGGTTTTCGCCTTGACGCAAGAGTTTACAATTCGTAGATTGCTTGGGTCACTGGGGGAACATGATTTCATTTCAACCCGCTCGCCGCGATTTTCTCCACCTTTTGTCAGGCTCCGTCGGAGCCGCATGGCTCGCCTCCAATTGGCCCGCGCTTCTTTCCGCCGCGGAGCATGCGCACCAGGCCGCGAAGTCTGGAAATGCGGTGCTGGAAGTGTTCACCGCGGATCAGGCGCACGAACTCGACGCGCTCACTTCGCGCATCATTCCTACGGATGACGTGGCGGGCGCACATGAGGCTGGCGTCGTCTACTTCATCGATCGCGCGATGAAAACGTTCGCCAGCGACGAGGTGCCGGCGTACAAAAAGGGCCTCGCCGAAGCGCAGGAGCGCACCGCGAAGCTCTTTCCCGGGGTCGCCCGTTTCTCTGCGGCCAGCGCCGAGGAGCAGGACAAAATTCTTGCCGATCTGTTCGCGGAATCCGAAAAGCAGGCAGCCACGCGGCACCTCAATCCGGGTGCCGAAAGATCCAGCTTCGTCGAAACGCTGCGCATCCACACTATATTCGGTTACCTGGTTGATCCTGAAGGCGGCGGCAATCGCGATTTTGTAGGCTGGAAAGCGATCGACCGCGATCCGGCACACGTTTTCAGCCCCCCCTTTGGCTATTACGACAAGGATTATCCCGGCTGGCAGGCTGCGCCCGCGGAAACGGAAAAGAAATGAGTCAGGGCAGAGTTACGTTTAAGCCGTCAGACGAAGTGGATTTTGTGATCGTGGGTTCCGGCGCCGCCGGCGGGGTGCTCGCCAAGGAGCTTTCCACGAACGGTTTTCGGGTGGTCGTCCTCGAACAGGGACCCTACCTCCATGAGAATGATTTCACCCATGACGAAGGCAAGATTTTTGCCCAGCACCTGCTGACAAACCATCCAGAGACACAGCCGGTCACTTTCCGCAAATCGGCTTCGGACGTGGCGAAGAAACAGCCTGCGGTTCTCTACGGCAATTGCGTTGGTGGCAGCAGCGTGCACTTCACCGCCAACTATTGGCGGCTGCACGAGATCGATTTCATCGAGCACAGCAAAACCGGCGACATTCCCGGCGCCAATTTTGCGGATTGGCCGATCAAGTACGCGGACCTCGAGCCGTATTACACGAAAGTCGAGTGGGAAGTGGGAGTTTCGGGCCTCGCTGGTGCCAGTCCCTTTGATCCGCCGCGCTCGAAGCCGTATCCGATGCCGCCGCTGCCGGTGAAAGGCTGCGGCGTGGTGTTCGAACGCGCCGCGCGGAAGCTCGGTTACCATCCGTTCCCTGCGCCGATGGCGATTCTTTCACAGCCGCGTCCCGGCCGGTCGGCCTGCCAGAATTGCGGTTTCTGCCTCGGTTTTGGCTGCGAGTTCGGCGCCAAATCCAGTTCGCTTGCCAGTGTGATCCCGATGGCCGAGAAAACCGGACGGTGTGAGATCCGGCCGAATTCGTACGTCCATCGCATCGAAATCGACAAAAGCGGCCGCGTGACTGGCGCGGTCTATTTCGACGCGAAGCGTGTGGCGCATCTCCAGCGGGCCAAGGCCCTGATTCTTGCCGCCAACGGCGCTGAAACGCCGCGGCTTCTGCTGCTTTCCACTTCCAGTCAATTTCCGAATGGCCTTGCGAATTCCAGCGGCTACGTGGGCAAGAACCTGATGCCGAACAGCAACGTGGTTGCCTGCGGCGTGTTCGACGAGCCGCTCAACGACTACAAGGGTTTTGCCGTCAGCCGCGTGATGCACGATTTTTACGAACTGGATCCAAAGCTGGGGTTGTATGGGGGAGGCGGCCTCGACGCGCGTTACGATTTCACGCCCATCGCCGCCGCGCTCAATGGCATGCCGCCGGACGCGCCGAAGTGGGGCGCGGATTTCAAAAGGGCGCTGCGTCACAATTTCACGCGAACGTTCGAGGTCTTTTGCCACGGGACCTCGCTGCCCGTGGAAACCAACGGCTTCTCGCTCGATCCTGACGTAAAAGACGCCTGGGGCCTGCCCGCACTGCGCATGACCTTCCGCGACCATCCCAACGACCTGAAAATGATGAACTGGATGAAGGACCGCGCGCTGGAAATTCTCGATGCCGCCGGGGCCAAAACCAAATGGTCGAATCCTGTGGCCGAGCAGGAATTCGTCGTGCATTTGCTGGGCACCTGCCGCATGGGGAACGACCCGAAGAGGTCCGTCATTAACGCCGACCATCGCACCCACGACGTGAAGAATCTGTTCCTCTGCGACGGCAGCAGCATGGTCACCTCGGGCCGTGGCCAGCCGACCATGACGATCCAGGCGCTTGCGTATCGCGCCGCTGACCGCATCACCGCACTGGCAAAGCGTGGCGAAATCTCCGCCTGACCAGGGAGCGCCGATCTCCGGCAACCCGCTTTGCGCTTCTGCAAAATTCCGGCACACTTCAGGCCTGCTCCTTTAGGAGACCTAAGGATGATTCGCAGATTCCTCCGTCGGTTCGGCTATAGCAGTGCGATCCTGGCGCTCGTTAGCATTCTTGCTCTCTGGGTCATTCGAGCGCAGGAGCAAACTTCCGCCCCCAAAACCGCCGCGCAGCAATTCAAAAACATCCAGGTGTTGAAAGACATTCCCGCCGACCAGCTGATCCCGACCATGCAGTTCGTAGCAGGTGCGCTCGGCGTGGACTGCGAGTTCTGTCACGTCCAGCACGCTATGGACAAGGATGACAAGAAGGAAAAACAGACCGCGCGAAAAATGATGGCCATGGAGCTCGCCCTCAACAAAAACCATTTCAACAACGAAATCGAAGTGACCTGCTATACCTGCCATCGCGGCTCGCCGCATCCCGTGGGCGTCCCCATCCTCTCCGCCCATGCCGCCCCGATGCCGCCGCACGAGCAGCATCCTGAAGAGCTCGAAGCGAACGCCAGCCTGCCCACGGCCGATCAGATTCTCGACAAATATCTGGCCGCAGTCGGTGGCGCCGACGCTCTGTACAAAATCAAAACGCGCGTTCAAAAAGGCACGATTGACGCGATGGGCGAGCAGTATCCGATTGAAGTCTATTCCGAGGGACCCGAGAAGCGCGTGTCCATTTCCCATCCGTCGTTTGGAGACAGCGTCACCGCGTATAACGGCCAGGCCGGCTGGCTCGGAATGCCGCGAGGTGTGCACGTAATGAGCATCCAGGAAGCTGCAGCCGCGCGCGTGGATGCGCAGCTCTATTTCCCCGCCCGGGTCCGCGAGCTGTTTAAGGAGTTTCATGTCCTGCCGGGGGAAACTATCGCCGGCCATGAGACGTATCTGGTCGCGGCCAAGGGCCTTGGGTTGCCGCCGGTGCGGCTCTATTTCGACCGGCAGTCCGGCCTGCTCTTGAGGCAAGTTCGTTACGCCGAAACGCCACTCGGCCGGAATCCCACACAAATTGATTACGCCGACTATCGCGATGCTGGTGGCGGCGTGAAAATTCCTTACCAGTGGACGCTGACGCGCACCAGTGGCACCTTCACGATCCGCGCCAACTCGGTCCAGCAGAACGTGCCCATTGACCCGGCCATTTTCATCATGCCGCTGCCTTCTTCGCATGCCCAGCCATAATTTGCGACGCAATACAAAAGGGCCGGGAGGAGTCCCAGCCCATTGGTTGATTGCGATTCGATTTGCCTAAAACTTGAAGATCAGACCACCCACAAAATTCCCGCGGTTCAAAAAGTTGGCCACCTTTGCGTTGTAGCAGAATCCAAACGGGTCGCAGTAAACACCGTACGAGGAGCTTCCATACGTTGGCAGATACCGGATGTCTCCGCGCAAGCCGAAATGGCGGCTCAGGTAGTACTTTACGCCGCCGCCCAGGCTGTAGCTAAACTCCGTGCGATTCGAATTTCCGCCGCTGTTGGAATCATGCGTAAAACCCACGCTGGCCGCCACGTAGGGCCGGAACCTGTGCGAGCTGTCGAGAAACGTGTACTGGCCGCCGAATTGGTACTGGTCAATATCCGAGTCGTACACCTTCATATAGGTACCGGTCGAGATTTGCCGCCCGCTGTAATACGTGTTGTTGCGGTCCCACATAAACTCGACCTGGAAATTCTCGGAGAGGTTGTAGCTGAGGAAGGTACCGTAGGAGGTCGCTTCATTCACGCGCAGCTTATCGATGGGATTGGTGATGGGGCCGTTGGAGGTAAGGCTCACGGGATACGAGCCGCTCGTCTCATAGCCGGCGAACGGTGAGATCTCGAATTTTCCCTGAGCGTGGGTGGAAGATGCAGCGCAAAGAAGTACTGCCAATAGGCTAAGCCAGATTGCCCGGTGCTTCATGATCGCAATGCTCCTTGTTCGGAAATTTCGCGGCTGGGCGAAACTTCAAGGACCCCCATGGCACGCCAGCCTGAGCGGCATCGCTGTTGAACGTGGAATTGCCCGCTGCGGAAGCGGCAAAGACAGTCAGAAAGCTATGGAAAGACAGCGATCCCTGCTGGGTAAACCCGGCCTCGCGCGAAAAGTTTCGCCGGCGGGTCCCCTCAGGACTATCGCTTGTTTAGACGTGGCCGGAGTCAGGAGGGTTGCGGCGCTTGAATCGCCCCCGGACTCCTGCAATTACTCTTTCTTCTTTTCCGGCGACACCGCGGCGGGGGCCGTTTTCTCGCTGCTGCTTTGAGATTCTTTTGAGGAGCTTTCCTTCCCACCGGTTTCCAACTTCTCGCCTTCTGCTTTTTCACTGGCGTCTGCGGAGGGCTTTTTGTCCAGATACTGCACGATCAGGGAAATGCGCCGGTTTCCGGGATCCGTAGGCGCATCAGGATGGCGCAATCTTTGGTCGGCGAATCCGCGCACTTGTGTCACCTGATCCTCGCGGATGCCGTTCTCCTGCATCAGGCGGCGCGCCGCGTTGGCGCGGTCGGCAAACAATTCCCAGTTTGTGTACGTAGCGCCCGGCGGGTATTGCTTCGAATCCGTGTGGCCTTCAATCGCGAGGTGATTCGGCAATTTGCCGAGTTCCTGCGCCAGCAGCTTCAGCAGGTCGTTGCCGTCGCCGCTTATGCGCGCGCTGCCGCTGTCGAAAAAAGTGCCGGCGGCGGATTCGGTCAGCTCGATGCGCAGGCCTTCGTTGGTCACCGTCATGTCAATGTGGTTTTCCAGCTTGTCGAACTTCGGCACTTCGCGGATAGCCTTTTGCAATTGCTCCTTCAATTCCTCCATGTTGTCCTTGGTGACGATGAAATTCTCGCCTGAACCCACCATGTCGCTGCCTACCATCTTCGAGGTGCCGGTGGGATCCTTGAAGTAGCCGCCGACCGCCTTTTTGACCTTGTCGCTGGAATTGAGCAACCAGAGAACAATGAACAGGGCCATCATCGCGGTGACAAAGTCCGCGTAAGCCACTTTCCACGCGCCGCCGTGATGCCCGGCATGCGCGACTTTCTTCTTGATGATGACTGGCGGAGGTCCCGGCATCGCGCCGCCTATTTCGCCGGGGCCGCGTCACCGCCGCCCTTGATGTACTTCTCGAGCTCCTGAAACGACGGCCGCACGTTGCCCGGAATGGCCCGCCGGCCGTATTCCACGGCAATCGACGGCGGCGATCCCTTGATGAAACTTACGATGACGATGCGCATCACCTGATAAAACGCGTGCTCTTCTTCGGTGGCCTTGGCCATGTTGGCGGCAATCGGTCCTATAAACCCATAGCACAGCAGAATGCCGAGGAACGTTCCTACCAGCGCGGCCGCCACCTTGTGCCCGATCTCCTCTGGAGGGCCGCCCAGCGCGCCCATGGTGATCACTACGCCCAGGACCGCCGCCACGATGCCCAGGCCGGGCAGGGAATCAGCCATGGTCGAAAGCGCCGCCACCGCCTGCCCGGCGTCATGATGATGCGTTTCCATGTCCGACTCGATCATCTGATCCACGTCGAAGGGTTCAATGCCGCCACCCGCGGCCATGCGGATGGTGTCGCAGACAAAAGGGAGCGCGTGATAGTCCTTCAGAAATTTTGGGTACTTGGAAAAGACGGGGCTCTGTTCCGGATTGTCGCTGTCGGTTTCGAGCGCCATCAGGCCTTCTTTGCGCGCCCGGGAAAACAGTTCGAACAGCATTTTCAGATTTTCCATATACTGCGCTTTGCCATATTTCGGACTGCCGAAGACGCCAACAATCCCTCCGGCGATCTTTTTCAGGATATGCAGCGGATTGGCGATTAAAACAGTGCCGATGGCGGCGCCGCCAATGATGACGAGTTCCGCCGGCTGGGCGAGCACGCGCAGGTTGCCGTGCTCCATCAGGTAGCCGCCCACGATGGCGCCAATCACCACGACAATTCCAATGATCACGAACATGTCAAAAGGCCCTCGCCTCGCCGTCGCGTTTCAACGCACCACCACAACAATCTCGTTTCCACCCTTTTCGGCGCTTTTGCGCATCCCCTCTTCCGCGCGGCTCACCATCGCGCCCACTGTATCCTGGTCGTGCGCTGGGGTAGCTCCAATCGAAATCGTCACGCTCCATGCGTCTCCCCACCAGTGCACTTGGGAGTGGTGGACCATCTTGCGCAGCCGGTCGCCTACTTTCTGGGCATCGTTTTCCCCGCATTCGGTAAGAATCAGCAGGAACTCCTGCTCCAGCCAGCGGCCGACAAAGTCGGTTGGCCGCACCGCGCTTTCCAGCGTTTGCCCCACGACGCGCAGCGTTGCCTCGACGGCTGCCTGGCCGTACCGCTCGCGAATGTTGGCCAACCCATCAACCGAGACGCATATGGCGCAAAACGGGATGGGGTACACCTTGTACAGGCTCAGCGCTTCCTGGAGATGCGCGTGAATCATGCTGTGATTCAGCACGCCGGTGAGTTGATCGAGACACCCGAGAGCCGCCAGTTTGTTATGACGGCGCTCGGCGAGGGTTCTCGTGACGATTTCTTCGAATAGCTCCACGGCCCCGTGCAGGCGGCCGTCGTCTCCGCGCAGTGGCACGGTTTTCAGCTGCACGCCAACCGATTGTCCCGACTTTCTGCGCAGCGATGCCTGGACCGTCAGGCAGTTTCCGTCGCGCATGGTTTTGAGCAGCGGCACCGAGGTGCCTTCCAGCGGGTTGTTCTGCGTGTCGGCATGTTCCAGGAACGCGTCGGTGCACATCCGGCCGAGCACATCCTGCCGCAGAAAGCCGGTGATGCGCTCCGCGCCTTCATTCCACAAAATCACCTTACCATCGCGATTCACGGCGCACACCGCCACTGGCAGCGAATCCAGCACCGTGCGGTAAATCTCGTGGCTGCCCAATTCAGACATGGTGATCTGGCGCAAGCCCCCAACACCCACAGGCACGCCAGAGTCCACTGAGAAATAGGAAAAGCCCGCAAATCTGCGGATTTGTGGCCCCTGGAGTCGCCCATTAAGGGGAGAAAGGTGCCAATCCGGAAGAGCACAGTTTGTTTTGAAACAGAATCTACCCTGGGGGCTAACGATGACCGTGTTCTCACGGACGCTTGTCGGCCGCAAGCACACTGGCGCGTCCTGAGAAATTGGAAAGTGAGGAATGGTGGGCCCTGGGTGGACTTGAACCACCAACAGACCCTCTCACTCCTCACCGTTGAAAGCGGGTACTCAAATGGTGCATTGAAAATTGCTGGTTAGATTGCGGGCGGGGATCTCGAGCCAGCTCTGTCTTCGAAAGTGTACTACTGCGAGGGCGGTGTCGGCACGAAATCGGAGTCGAACTGAAAATCCGAAGCGAGTGCAATTCCACTTTCAGGAGTGCGCTGCAGTCACCTGAGCGTGAGATCCACCCTTCTCAGAATGCTTATTTTGCAAATTAAATTCGGCCTTCGCGGCTTTCAAAATGGGAATATTCGCGTCAGCGTCTTTCCACAAAGCGAAAAAGTCCCGATAAGCTTCGTGGGCTTTGTCTTTTTCGCCTTCCAGCGCGTACGCCCGCCCAATTTCAAGATGCGCCAGCGCGCCGATCGGTCCCATCTGCACTTCACCGTGATGATCCAGGATTTTCTGAAACTCCGTCGCTGCTGCCGCCCCATGTTTTTCCGCCAGGTAAACCTTCCCCCGGACGTAAATCGGATAGAGAGCGATGGGCACTCCGCATCCCCCCTCATCGCCGAGTTCGTAGGGGGCAGCAGTTTCCAGGAACTCGATGGCGGATTTGAAATTTCGCCGGTTCAGCGCCAATTGAGCGCGAATCGGCGGAAGATAGAGAAATTGCACGATGGTGTCTTCGGGGTGGCTGGCAGACAATTCATGGGCCACTTTTTCCGCACCCTCGTTGTCTTCGGCCAGGGCCAGCGCAAGCGAATTCAGGAAGAGTACATTCTCGTTTCTCAAATTTGGCGGCGTCGTTCGGGCGCGCCGCCGGCCCTCGGCGAAGTTCCCATAGAGGGCCTCACGCACCGCAGACGACGCCTGGTAATTGGCCGCCTCTTCCGTTTCCCCCTCCAGCTGAGCGGAGGTTATTGCCCGGCGTGAAATTTCTCGCGCAGCTTGTAGCTTCCCGGAATAAGCAACAGCGTCTGCATTGCAGGCCAACAGCGTATTTTCAATTCCGCGCTTGCCCGCGGCCCAGGAAAGCTCGCGTTGCATGGCGGCCGGATCATTCCGGGCAGAGGCCAGTACGTAGGAATCGATGTGCAAGACAGCCGAATCGCGATTTCTCGCGCGAGCCTCGGCAATGATGGAGCGTGCATCGTCGAACCGGTTCAGCGCGCGATAAGCGTAGCCCACCGTTGCATATGCGAGGGGGCTATCCGGGTCCAGCCGTAGTGACTCCTGAAATTTCTCCAGCGCCTTGTCGAACTGTCCAATATTGCCGTAGGTTGCACCCAGATTGCTTACCGGCACATCATCACGTGGATAAACCTGGGACCACAGTTCGAAAACTGCCATCCCTTTCTCCATGTTGCCGGTGACAAACATCTGATAGTGCGACTCGATGTAAAATCTTTCTTTCTCGCTTACTCTTTCGCGCAATTCATATGCATCATTGGCATACTTCGCAGCCAGGTCCAGCTCTCCCACGTTGGAATAACTCGATGCCAGCATGGCGTAAGCCATCGCGAATTTCGGATCGAGTTTCACCGCTTCTTGAAAAGCGGGGACTGCCGCGGCGAAATTTCCCGCCATCACATTCTTTCGTCCCAGGCTATAGGCCTGCAGGGCTGGCAAGGACGCGGTGGTGGCCTGCTCCACCGGGATATCGAATCTCTGAATCATGCCGCGGGATTCACCCAGCCTGTCGCGCAGCTTCGTGGCCGCACGATCCACCACCTTCAAAACCTCCGCCTTGCTCTCGGCCTGCAGTTGCGCCTGGGCGAAAAGTTCGCCCGTTCGGCAGGTCACCAGATTTAGACCGATTACATACTGATCGCCCAGTGTTGTGATGGACCCCGCGAGCACCGCGGTGCTTTGCCTCCGCTGACAGATCTCCATCGCCGTTTTTTTGTCGACGCGCTCGTCCGGCGCACGCCCCATCATCTGCATAGTTTCGGCAATCTTTTCTTCCGAGAGGATATTGAGGAATGGTGATTGCCCGAGTTCGACGGCGAGCGCCTGCTTCAATGTATCGTCAAAGACAGGATCTCCCGTGTGATTGGCGAAGTCGGCGAGAACAATGGTGTCTTTGCCGGTGAGGGGCCGCGCGCGATGAAAATAAAAAAACGCCGCCAAGCCGAGGCAAGCGAGGAAAACGGCTCCGGGAATCAGGATTCTTTTTCTGCGGTCCGGTTTTGCCCTCTCTTCGTGTGACGATTCTTCGGGTGGTGTTTGTGGGGCGGCTGCCGGTTCAACGCTTGGTCCCACCGTTTCCACCGGCGCCACGAAGCGGTACCCTCTCGCGGGAACGGTCAGCACAAAACGGGGAGAGTCCACGTCATCCTGCAGAGCCAGGCGGATCTTGCGTACCGCGGTGTTAATCCCGTGCTCTGTGTCGTGGAACACGCCCTTGCCCCACGCTCGCTCGATCATCTCCTCCCGTGTTACCAACTGCCCGCTCCGTTCCACCAGCAGGCTCAACAATTCGAAGGGGATTCGCTCCAGATGTACGCTCTTGTGCCGGAGGCGCAGTTCACACGCCTTGGGATCGAGCTCGTATTCTTCAAATCGGAATCGTTCTGCAGGCATCGGAGCTTTCCAGTATGGTGACGCCATTGTACTCACAACCGGACTTACCGTATAGGTACCTACGTTTCAGCAATTTACGCTGGCGGCTGCTTCTTCACGAATTCTTCACCCGCTCTGCATTGCCTGTCCGCTCTGCCCCGCGCATTATGCCTCCCCTGATGGCCTTGTCCGGCCCAACAAAGGAGAAAATTATGAAATATCTTTCCTGGAAACTGCTGGTCGGTGCAGCTGTCTTCGCATCCCTGCTGACCACCTCTGTTCGCGCGCAAAAAAGCGATAATGACGGCTGCTCGATTGCCTCTCTGAAGGGCGATTATGCCTTCACACTTCACGGGGAGTCGACCGGTGTGCTTGTGCCTCAGACCGGGGCGCCACCTAGGCTGATACCGTTCGCCAGCCCGCTGCCGGCGGACGGCGTGGCCATGACTCACTTCGATGGAAAAGGGAATCTGACCCAGGTGGATATCGTCATGCGCAACGGCACCTCTGCAACGACCCCCACCACGCCTGTGACCGAAAATGGATTCCGCTCCGGCGAGACGGGCAACTATTCCGTCAGCCCGGACTGCACCGGAACGTTCAGCATTATTTTCCCTGACACCACGGAGATTGATGTCGCCTTCGTGCTTGCCAGCTTGGGCCAGGAAATCCGCACGGTGGTCGTCAGACAGCATGTTCCTCAACTTCCTCCGGCCGTGATTCCGGCGGGCGCCACGTGTTCCGCCGACAGTGGTGGTTGCGACCTAGGCGTGCAGATCCGTAGCGATGGAAGAAAAAGTCAGGTGTTTTGGGATAAGTGAACCGCGTTGCCTTGGAATTTAGCGCTGAAATGGTGGGCCTGGGTGGACTTGAACCACCGACCTCGCCCTTATCAGGGGCGCGCTCTAGCCACCTGAGCTACAGGCCCAATCTAGTGCGGCAACAACTCTTTCTACTTTACCGTACCCGCCAAATCCTGGCAATTGTCCCGTGCACCTGCTGCCTTCTTTCCGCCTCCGTGGCATCATCAGGGAGTGCCGCAAGAAACTCACCTCTCGCTCAGTCCTTTGACCCGGCGCGTGCAATTCATCCAAATTCTCACGATCATCTGGATGGCCCTGGAAGCCGGCGCTTCACTGCTGGCCGCCTGGCTTGCCCACTGCCCCTCCTTGCTGACCTTTGGCGGGGACAGCCTCATTGAACTGATGTCGGCCTGCGTCGTGCTGTGGCATTTCTCTGCACCGTCGGCCGCGGAGCGAGCGGAGAAACGCGCAGCGCGACTCGCGGGAGTGCTCCTGCTGTTGCTTGCCGTCTATGTCGCCGGAGTTTCGTTGCTCACGTTACTCGGGCATCGGGAACCGAAACCCAGCCTTCTGGGAATCTGCATTCTGGCCGCGGCGGCCATTCTGATGCCGTGGCTCGCCAAAGAAAAACGGAAACTCTCCGCCGCCACGGGAAGCGCCGCGCTGCGCGCCGATGCGGCCGAATCGAGTGTTTGTGGCTATCTCGCCTTGATCGCCCTAGTGGGCCTGCTGGTCAGCTATCTCTGGAATGTTGGATGGGCGGATCCGGTTGCGGCGATCGCCCTGATTCCGTTCATCGTCTGGGAAGCCCGCGAATCCTTGGGCGGCAAAGCGTGTACTTGCACAGTTTAGATTGCCTCAGTTTGACTTGCCGGAAGACTGGGCGGCTAGAATCCGCTCGAACTCGCCGGCCTTGGCCGGATTTCCACTTTCCCTTGCGGCTTCGGCAGCGCCCACCAATGCGCCCCGGCGCCCGGGGGCGTTCTTCAGGACTTGCTCAAATTCCGCCAGCGCGTCGCCGCTGCGATCTAATTCCAGCAACAGCTCACCAAGTTGCTCACGTGCCGGAATGATCGGCCCCGGTGTGACGGGACGTTTCTCCAGGCCATCCTCGGCATTCGCGGCTGCTTTCAGAAAAGACACGGCGTCGCTGTCTTTTAGGTCGGCGCGCGCAATCCACCCCATTGCCTCGCGAATCTGGATTTCCACCTGCGCCGACCAATAGGCATCGTTGTTCTTCCGGATCTCCGCGAGCAACTTGTTCAGCGTTTCCAATGCAGGCCTCGCTTCAGCTGGTTTCCCGTCCCGAGCCTTCCCGACCGCTCGGCTCCAGTAAGTGATCGCCAGGACTTGCGGTGCGCTTCCCGCATTGGCCCGCGTCTCCGCCTCTTCGCGCCAGGCATGGCGTTCCGCCGCATAGCGAGCGGGCATCGCCGCTGCGGCATAACCCACCTTGAACTGGTCATAGGGAAGCGTGCGCATCGCTCGTAACTCTTCGAGAAGTTGCGAGGCTTCGGCATAGCGGGCTTCCTGCAGGTATGCGTACATGAGGTAGTCCATGGCGTGGAGTTCTTCGCCGATGTCGCCATTTTGATGAGCCGCGGCCCGCGCAGCAAGATTCGAGCGAATCGAATCGTCCCAGAGACCAAGCTGCGTGAAGATGTGCGACGGCATGTGCAAAGCGTGAGCTGCGGATGGAGCCACCTGTGCGTACGCGCGCGCAGCGGGCAAGCCTTCTTTGGCAAGTTCCGGGCTGTCGTATGCGTGAATCAGATAATGCGCAACGCCCGGATGCCGCGGGTACCTGGCGAAAAGCGGCTCGAGAATCTTGGCTGCGCGTTTCTGGTTTGTGTGCGTGCGGTCGGCAGGAGATGCGGTGGCCAGGAGCGCCAGCGCGAAGAAAATTTGTGATTCTGGTTCGTTCGGATTGCCTGTGGCAAGAGCTTCCATCGCTTTTTCGTAAGCCAGAGCGCGCGATGCGTAGGGAACCTTCTCGGGATTCCTGTAAACCAGCGCCAGCGCCCCGATGAACTGCTTCTCCCGGGGAGAAGTTCGTTTCAGGCCTTGCGCTTTCTCGATCTCGGTGTGCCCCAGCGGCAGATCTGCCGGGGAGATGGGCGGATCCCACAACTGATGGTAGTACGACATCGCGATTCCCCAATGCGCCATCGCGCACTTCGGATCAGCCTGCGCAATCTCGCGGAAGGTCCGCTCCGCATCGGCATACGCGAAGGAATGGATCATTGCGACGCCCTCGTTGAATTTTGTCTGAACGCCCGGCGCGCAGGAGACGGGGAAGGAAACGGTCCCTAATTGCTTCGGCACTGGATGGGCGTGTTGTTCCTGGCCAAGCGACGCAGAGGGGAGGAGGAGGGTGAGCGTTAGAGCAAAGGTAATGGCGGAGCGATAGAGCATGGTCATCCCCGCTCAAAGACTACCGTATCGAATCACTCCCGGTTGACTAGGCCGAAGCTTCTGTTCCGTAACCCTGGGCAGATGTTCGTCAGATTGTAGCCCCTTCCTGGTTTCCGAGGCCACGCACTTCTATTCCGGCCTTCACCAGTGCGTTGCGTACCGTCTCCGCGATTCGCGCGGCGCCGGGCGTGTCGCCGTGGATGCAGATGGTCTGCGCTTCGACGGGTACGACTTCGCCGTCGCGGGTGAGAACCCCGCGGCCTTCGGCGATGCGTACGGCTTGTGCGGCCGCGTCTTCCGGCTGATACAGCAAGGCATCGCGAAACTTCCGCGCACGCAGGCTGCCGTCTTTTTCATAGCGGCGGTCGGCAAAGGCTTCGGCGGCGGCGCGAAATCCCGCCGAGCGAAACGCATCGAGCATCACCGACCCCGCCAGCCCGACCATAACAACATCATGTCGCCAGCGGCCAACGCCCTCGGCGATCGCCTCCGCGATTATCCTGTTGCGCGCAGCCTGGTTGTATAGCGCTCCGTGCACCTTCACATGACTCACATGCACTCCACATTTCTTGGCCAGCGCTGCAAGCGCCGTCACCTGCTGGTAGACCGAATCGCGAATCTCCTCCGGCGTCGGTTGCAGTTCGAGGCGGCCAAAATTCTCGCGGTCCTCATAACCCGGATGGGCACCGACGGCCACGCCATGGCGCAACGCTTGCTCGATCGTCGCGCGCATCATCGCTTCATCGCCGGCGTGGCCGCCACAGGCCACATTCGCCGAAGTGATGAACCGCATCAGCGTTTCCTGCGTGCCGTCGGCCAGCATCTCCGGCAGTTCGCCCATGTCGCAATTTAAATCGATGCGCCTCACGCGAACAACCGCTCCTCGGAACCCAGCAGCCGTTGCTGCTCGATCCACAACGCCCGCGCCTGCTCGAACGACACTTCTTCAAAACGGATCGTGTCCCGCGGACGCAACTGTCCCACACGATGCAGATCCGCGCTAATCACATTCGCGATCTTCGGATAGCCGCCCGTCGTTTGCTGCTCGACGAACAAAATGATGGCCTGGCCCGAGGGCGTCCCCTGAATCGCGCCCAGCGGCGCGCCCTCGCTGATCATTTCTTTTTTCACTCGCGTCGCCAGCAGCGGCCCCTCGAGACGCAGCCCCATGCGGTTTGCGTCTTCGCTGACGCGAAATTCTTCGTTAAAAAGCCTCTGGCTCATTTCATCGGCAAACCATTCGAACTGTGGCCCGCGTGTTACGCGCAGCGTTTTCCCAGGCCGCAGTGCATCCAGAACGCCCACCCCCATTTTCTTTTGCCGAATCCTCTCTTTCACTTCTCCTACCGAGAGGATGTCACCCTTCTGCAGCGCGCGCCCGTGCCAGCCGCCCAAGCCACTCAAAAGATGCGTGGATGCGCTGCCGAGAAACTCCTCCACCTGAATTCCGCCCGCAACGCACAAGTAGCACCGCGCAAAATCGCGTGACGCGCCCAGCGACACGCGCTTGCCCGGCAGAACCGCGTGCGCCCGCCAGGGCGCAAGCTCGCGGCCATCGAGTTGCGCGCCAAAATCCGCTCCGGCCACGCAAATGACGCCACCATCGGGGAACGCAAACGTCCCGCCCGCCAAAGTCATTTCCAGCGCCGCCGACCCTGGCGCATTGCCCACCAACCGGTTGCCAATCTGCAGAGCCACGGCATCGGCAGCGCCCGACGGGGAAACTCCCAGTGCTCCATATCCCACGCGCCCTAAATCCTGCACCGTGGTCAGCATCCCCGGCGATTCCACCACCAGCGAACTCATGTGCGGCCTCTCCACGCAAATTCTTCGCGCGAAATTGGCCGGAAACGCACCTGGTCTCCGATGGCGATCCAGCCCATGGGCTCGCGGTCTTTCTTGAATATCTCCAGCGGCGTTCTGCCGATCAATCGCCAGCCACCGGGCGTCGCGAAGGGATACACCGCCGTCTGGCGTCCCGCAATCCCCACGCTTCCTGCCGGCACTTCTTTTCGCGGAGTCTCCAGTCTTGGCATCGCAATCTCTCTTGCCACGTCTCCCAGATACGCAAACCCCGGCGCAAACCCCAGAAAGTAAGCATGGTAAGTGCGTGTGCAGTGCAGCCCGATGACCTTTGCCGCCGTTAAGCCGCTCTTCGCTGCAATGCCATCCAGGTCTGGGCCAAACTCACCGCCGTAACACACCGGGATCTCCACCACCCGCGCCTTCTCCGCCGTCATTTTCCCCGCACGTTTTTCGCATTCGACAATTCGTGCCTGGACTTCGGCGTGGTCCACAACCGCCGAGTCAAAGCTGACGAGCAGGGAACAATACGCCGGCTGGACGTTGCGGATCCACGCGACCGGCTCCCGCTGCAACAGATGCAGCAAGCGCACCACGCGCTCGTGCGCCTCCGCGCCAATCTCTTCCCCCAGATACACCAGCAGCGACTGATCGCTTGCGGCCTGGAATTGCACTGCTTCTCCCCGTGCCTCGCGCCCTATTGCACGAAGCCGATGTTTGCCCCGGGCATCGGCCCGCCCTCAGGCCCTTCCTTGATCGGGCCGTGCTGCGCCTCAAATCGCGAAATGTTTTCGCCCAGCGCACGCCAGATTCGTTTGGCATGCCCCGGACTCACGATCACGCTGCTCATCAGCTTCCCGTGCGTGCCGTTCGGAAAGACGTAGACAAAATTCAGCGTGAACTCTTCAGCATGGTGCTGGATCATCACCAGGTTGCTGTAGACGCCCTGCAGTTCTTTTTCGTCCGCCTTGATCTGCACCTGCCCCGGCGGCACGGCCTGTTTCTCGTCCATATTCCTCTCCAAGGATTGCGCTTCCAAAGTATCACAGCCCGCGCTTGGCCCCATCGCCGGGTGCCCCACACGCCGTCTTTGCGTGCGGGGAATTTGGGAAAGCAGGCCCCCGCTGTCTCTTCCACCGCGAAGCCACGTGAAATTTGCACATTTCGGGAAAGTCCTATTGACAGGAGCAAGAGTTAATTCTAATTTATAGAGGAAGTTAACTATAGTTAACAACGAACGATGGCGGACATTTTCTCCAATCGGCTTTCCGCTCCCCCGGCGCTTCCCGGCGAACAAACCGGAACGTCCGCCTGGCGCCGCGCCCTCACGCTGCCCTCTCTCCCAGAAGCGCACCGCACGATCCCCATCTCCCACAGCGCTTCCTGGTTTCGCAAAATCCTGGCCTTCGCCGGACCCGGCTATCTGATCGCTGTCGGCTACATGGACCCCGGCAACTGGGCCACGGACATCGGCGGCGGCTCAAAGTTCGGTTACACGCTGCTCAGCGTGGTGCTAATCAGCAATCTACTCGCGATGTTTTTGCAGGCGCTTTCCGCGAAACTGGGCATCGCCACGGGCCGCGATCTCGCGCAGGCCTGCCGCGACCACTATTCCCGCCGCATGACCATCTTTCTGTGGGTAGCCTGCGAACTGGCCATTGCCGCCTGTGACCTCGCGGAAGTTCTGGGCTCGGCCGTTGCGCTCAATCTGCTCTTCCACATCCCATTACTGCTTGGCGTGCTGCTCACCGCGCTCGATGTACTGATGGTCCTCGCGCTGCAAGGCCGCGGATTCCGTCTGATCGAAGCATTTGTGATCACGCTCATTGCCAGCATTGCGCTTTGCTTCGCCTACGAGATTTTCTTTGCGCGCCCGTTGTGGCTCGAAGCCGCGCACGGCTTTGTTCCGCGCCTCGAAATCCTGCGAAACAAAGAAATGCTTTACATCGCTATCGGCATCCTCGGCGCCACGGTGATGCCGCACAATCTGTATCTCCACTCGAGCATCGTGCAGACGCGCGCTTTTGGCCAAAGTTCATCCGAAAAGAAAGAGGCCTTGCGCTTTGCGGTGATTGACTCCACCGTCGCTCTCTTTTTCGCCCTGTTCATTAACGCAGCCATTCTCGTGCTGGGCGCCGCTGCATTCCACACTCGCGGATTGAACGAAGTCGCAGACATCGCCGAAGCCTACAAACTTCTCAGCCCCGTCCTTGGTGCGGGTTTGGCCAGCACACTCTTCGCTTGCGCGCTGCTCGCTTCCGGACAAAATTCGACACTCACCGGTACGCTGGCCGGCCAGATCGTCATGGAAGGTTTTATTGATATTCGCCTGAAGCCGTGGCTGCGCCGCCTGATCACCCGCTCCATCGCCATTCTCCCCGCCATCCTCGTCATCGCCATTGCCGGGGAAGGGAAACTCACCGCGCTGCTCATCCTGAGTCAGGTGATTCTGAGTTTTCAATTGCCGTTCGCGGTGATTCCGCTGGTGCAGTTCACCAGCGACAAGGCCAAGATGGGTGAGTTCGTCAACTCCCGCGCCACCACCGTCATCGCCTGGGGCGTCGCCGCCGCCATCCTCTTCTTCAATGGCGAACTCCTCTGGCTCATCTTCCGCGGCGCCTGAACCCTCTACCCCCCGACGCGTCACCTATGCGAGAATTTTCTTGGGTGAATCGCAATGGCCGCACTATCCAAAAAGTCACGCCTCTTGCCCAAAATACTGTTGGCCGTGGTCATTGGCCTGATTTTTCTCTCGATCGGCCTGGCGGCTTTGCACAAAACGCCCTGGCAGGTGCCCGCCGAGGAAAAAGCGCGCAGAAATCCGCTCCCTGCCACGCAAGCCAATTACAACGCCGCCAAACCAATCTATGACGAATACTGCTCCAATTGTCATGGAGATGCCGGCAAGGGCGACGGCTCCGACGCTATGATGTACGACCCCGCGCCCAGCGACCTCACCGACTCCGCGCACATGAACAAGCTCACCGACGGCGAAATCTATTACCAGATCACGCAAGGCAGAAAGCCGATGCCGTCGTTCCGCACCAAGCTTACCGAAGACCAGCGCTGGCGGCTCGTCATCCTGGTCCGCACCTTCTCCGGCGCCTTGGCATTTCCTCCGGCACCCAGCAAAACTCCGGAGCCTCCAATGCCGAAAGCGCCGGAACCACCCGTGAAGCACTGACAAAAAAGCTGGTCGAGAGGCCTAATGCAAAAACCTTGCCCGCAGCGACGCCGGCACCATCGGGCACGTGTCCCCCGTCGTTCCCAGGAATTTGATCCGAACGCTGGCAACGACGTCATAGGTCAGGTCGCGCAACGCGCGCGGCACAAGACGCAGGAATGCCGCCGCAACGGACCACAATCCCCCGAGCCGCGCCATCACGTAAATCACCGCCGCTGAGCGCGTCAGCACCTTCTTTTCGCTGTCCATTACCACGATGCTGTCCGGGAGGGCGGCAAGCTGGCGTTCCGTGAGCGCTTGCTTGATGGCTTCTCCCTGCAGCGGCGCGAAGGAAAACGGCCGCGCCGACTGGTCCTCGCCCAGCACGAAACGCACGAAGCCATGGCACAGTCCGCAGTTCCCGTCATAAAAGATCGTCTGTCCCGTGGGCTTCGGCGCCCAAACCCGTGCCGGATCGAATGTGAAAAAATGCAGAAGCAGCATGCCGAGCGTGAGGTCGGTAAAGTTGACTAGTACCAGAAGGCCCAGGTGCATGCCTACCATTGCAAACCACAAGGCTGGCCGCAGCTTCCGGAACAGGCTCAGCGGCGCGAACGAAAATTCCAGAAACAGCGCGAACCACGTTGCGGTTTTCAACCACCACAAAGGGAGCGAAAGCAGGTGCGTGCGCAACGCCGTGTCGCGCGCCAGCGGATTGTGCAGCACCTGGCTCAGCGCCGTGCCATCGAGCCAGGAAGGGCTGGCCAGCTTGGCGTAGCCGCTGTAGCTGTAAGCCACCGCCATCACGATCCAGGCCGCCGCGAAAATATCCGCCGGCATTCTCCAGCCGGGACTCTCTTCCTGCGTTGCATCTTCCTTTCGCCGGGGCATGCTCGGAATTAACGCATAAGCCAGCAGCAGCCAGCCGATGAAGGGCAGGGAAGGATTCCCGATCAGCGGATTCCTGCCGTACAGGCACGCCTACAAATACCAGAGGAGAGCGGCGGCGACGCGGTCGAATCGGCCTATCATCAGCAAGATGCTGCACACCGCTCCGGCCAGCAAGCAGCTTTGGACGAAGAGCGGCTGATCCCAAAGCTGAAACACGTTTGGGAACAAGTGAAACAAGGGACTCAACGCCCCTTGCGGCAGCACTCCCTTGGAGGAGAAAAGCTCCGGACCCCAAGGCAGCAGCCGTGCAAAGTGATAAAGCAGGTACAGCCCAAAACAAACCCTCCAGATCCGAAATTGACCGCTTGTCCAACCATTTTTCAGTTGCATGATGGTGTCAACTCCAGAGGAAGATTGCCGGCTTGCGTGCCGGGTTTCGTTTCCAGCCGAATGCGGGGAGTCCCGCGCATTTGGGACACCGGGATCCCGAGTTCTTGCAGCAACGGAGCGTTTCCGCAGAACGCATAACGTGAGACGGAATCAAACATCGGCCGCGTAGCAGGATCGCTCTGCAAGACCGGCCCGTAAGCGAGCACCGCGCCATAAACATTGCGCCGGTTGTAGGGGCCACGCATGCCGGCGGCTCGCTCGGGGTTGATCCTCACGGAGTGAAACACGCCGGAGTTGTCTGTCCACTCCACAAAGAAACGCGAAGAAAACGTCTCCATGCCGCGCACAGAAGAAAACACTTTGGGCGCGGGCGAAGCCGCCGTCGCCGCCGCAACGCCCTTCAGAGACTTGCTGTGCAGCGTATCGGCAGTCATCTGCAACACGCCAAGCATAAGAAGTCCTGCCACGGGCGCTCTCATGACTGCACCTCCTCCGTCCTCAGCGCGTGCACGTCGCGCCCCAGCAACATTTCCGGGAACCGTTGCTCCAGATCCGGAGCAAAGCCGCACTCGGCGTTCCACTCGCGCGGATTGCGAAACGTGCCGAACAGCATGTCCCACACAGGTAGGTCGGAATAGTTGTAGGAATGCACACCTTTTTCGTGGTGAACGCAGTGGCTTTCCGGCCGCTGGAAAATGAATCCCAGCCAGTAGGGCGTTTTCACGTTCCAGTGGTAGACGAGCTCCGCCAGTCCGCTTAGCAGCACGCCGCCCGCCGCGGCCGCGGGTCCAAGCCCAACTACGAGATAGAGAATCGCACTCGACAACGCGCTGTCCGCCATAATCTCAAACGGATGCTTGTAAAAGCTGGTGATGACCTCAATGCGTTGCGGGCTGTGGTGTACCTGGTGAAGCCACCGCCACAGGAAATCGCTTTCGTGGCGCCAGCGATGCCACCAGTAGAAGAAAAACGTGATCGCGAGATAGCCAACCAGGGAGCCACCGGCAACGCCCAACGCATCGGAGTTCCAGGGCCGGTGGCGCAGCATCCAGCCGTTCCAGGCCACGCCGGCAATCCACACCGCGCCCACCTGGAAGCCGTTCAGCAGCAGCGCGCGCAGCCACCAACCGCGCACCCTTGGCCACTTCCGGCCGCCATGGCGCAATTCCACGAACATCATCGCCGCTGCCGCGCCCAGCACGATCAGGGGAATCGAGAAGACTTTCAGGAATTCGACGATCGTCATGAAAGTGAACCTCCTTCACGAACACGGATCCCAGCCGACGGGCTTCGGCGATCAAGCCTCCTTCATCAGGAGTTCGTAGAAACCCGCCGCAAAAATCTCCAGTGCTTCTGAGCTGCGTTTTTTGTCGCCGCTCGACAGGTAGTCCATCAGGAGCCCGACGACGGAGCTGACCGCCAGCGTCGCCAACGCGCGGCGCTTCGAGAGCGTCATGCGAGTAGGCAAGACCGTGGCCATCATTTCCACCCACGTGCTCACCGCGCCTTCCAGGTAGCGGCCGTAGCGCTCCGGCTTCTGCAGCGCCAAGCCCTGCACTTCAAAAAAGAGCCGCAGATAACGCTCGTTGTCTTTCGCGGTGGTCCAGCGCCAGAACGCCCGGACGATTTGTGAAGCGGTGTGGCCGCGGCCATTTTCGACCATGGCGGCGAAGGCCTTCTGCACGCGGTCGCGGACCACGATCATGGCCTCGCTGACCAGAACATCCTTTGAGCCGAAGTGGTAGATCAGCAAGCGCGCCTTGCTGCCGACCTTGGCGGCTAGCGGGCGTAGGGAAAGGTCGGCGACGCCGTGTTTGAGCATGTATTCGATGGTGGCGTCGAGGAGCACTTCGCGGCGGGGTGGCAGGTCGTGTTGCATGTAACGAGTGTTACATGAAACGACTGTTTCATTCAAGACAAACGAAAAGCGAAGCCCCCGGGGCTCCCCCAATGAAAAATGGCCGGTCGAAAGACCGGCCATCGCCCCCTCTTTCCGTTTACTTCCTTTACCTCATCAACTTCTTTATTTCACAGTCCCCAGCGCCGCCGCCACTTCCTTGATGTCCGGCACCACGGGAATGTCGTAGTCCTTCTTCCAGGCCACCTTGCCGCCCTTATCCACGATGAAGATCGAGCGGCCGGTAATCCCTTTGTCGGCCATGTACATTCCATACTTGTCGCTCATCGCGCCTTTCGGATGAAAATCCGCCAGCAACGAATACTTGATGCCCATTTTCTCCGCGTAGGCCTTGTGCGACCACACGCTGTCCACGCTCACGCCGAGCACTTCCGCGTCCAGCGTGTCAAAATTCCGCATGTCGTTCACGAAGCAGGCATGCTCGTTCGTGCAGGTCGGGCTCCAGTCCAGCGGATAAAACACCAGCACCACCCGCTTTTTCCCCGCAAAATCGGACAGCTTCACTTCCTTTTTGTTCTGGTCCTGCAACGTGAAATCCGGCGCCGTTTGTCCCACCGCGATGCTCATACTCTCATCCTCCCAATCCGTTTGGATTGCACCAGCATCTTACCCAATCCCTGCCCCGCCGCCAAACGCGCTTCCCACCTCCAGCGGAATCGACTTTTCGTGGAACTGGCACTCCTGCCTGTGCTGGAATTTTGCACGTGGATCGCGTGCACAGCCAGGAATGGCTGTGCTACATTCCCCTCGCCATGATGAGCTTGAAGGAAGTCGTGGATCGCTACCATTCGCTCGCGCAACGCTCCGGCGATCCCGTGCCCCTCTCCGCCTTCCATCTCTCACCCGAGGAAACTTCCCGCCTGTTCACTTACCTTGACGAGGACTACCACATCAGCCGCTTCCTCCACTTTTCCTGCGCGTCGGGCGAGCGCTATTCGATCGCTGGCGAACGCATCACCCACGTCGCCATCGATCCAGCCATCGCTTCGCTGTTCTAAAGAAGCTCTCTTGGGATTTGGCCGAAGCGCATCGGACCCGGATTTGCGGCGTCTAATGCGCAGCCACTATTGTGAGAATTTGGTGCAAGCCTTCGCTCAGGCCGTTCCAGAAGATTTGCACGCCAATCGCAAACAGGATAAACGCCGAGAGCCGCGTCAGAATGCTCGTACCCGTTTTCCCCAGCCGGCGAACCAGTTTTTCTGCACCCCCGTAACAGAGCATCACCAGCACGCAAAGAAGAAACATGCCGAGCAGCGCGGCAATGAAATGGCGCGGGACGCCACCGAAGAGCCCCGGCCCTTCTTCATGTCTCAATTGGGCTCCCAGCGTGATGGCAATCGAGATGCATCCGGGACCCACAGTAATCGGCAGCGTCAGAGGGAAAAAAGCGTGCTCCAGCGCATCATCCAAGCTCGCTGGAGCACGGTGCCCGTTGGCATCTTCATCCTTCGCATTCAACAGGTTCCAACCCGTCGCGCCCACCAGCAGGCCGCCCGCAATCTGGATCACGGAGATGCTGATCCCAAAGAATTTAAGGATCGGCGTGCCGAATACCAGGGAAACGGCAAGAATCACGAACCCATAGGCGGCAATTTTGCGTGAAAGAATCTTCTGCACGGACTTAGGATATTGCTGCGTCATGGACAGGAAGATGGGAGCGCAGCCAATCGGATTCACCACCGGGAAGAGGGAAGTAAAGGCAACCAGCAGCACTCTCACGAAATTAACCATTTCCATGCATAACCTCGCGCCGGAAGAAATCCCCGTGGAAAAGGCTCCAATGGCCTATTGCTGGTCCTGGGATATAGCCAGCGGGATTTGCGAGGAGAACTGCAGGTCCATCATCGTGCTAATCCGCCGGTCGAGTTGAAAGAACGTAGCCGTCTTCTTTCCAGGAAGGACTTTGCTGAAGTCCAACACGTATTTCGACCGCAGCGCGTGGGCCTGCGTATCCACTTCCAGCCATCGGCGCAAATAGATCAGTGCCTCATCGTCGCCCATCGTTCCCCAGGTATCCCGGTATTGCTTAATCAGGCGGAATTTCTCGTCGTTGATTTCCTTTAAATCCTGCGAATACCGGTTGTAAACCGCCCAGAATTTCACCGCCTCCGATTCGCTCATCGGCAGATTCTGGGCGATCAGCTTCTGCTTTTGTGCGCGCAGATCCTGGCGCAACAGTTGGATGTCCGTGTCGCTGGCCACCATCGGGCTCTCCGTGAGCGTCGCGTTTCCCTGGGATTGCTGCGAGGCGCGGGCCACAAGTTTCAACGCCAGAAAAATACAGACGGCGGACAGAACGATTACCATGGACCTGGCCTTCATGATTTTTCTCCTCCGAAAGTCACAGCAAAGCACGATGCGAGTCGACTTGTGCTGGGCGCCGCAATCGGCGCAACGATCATTCGTCACTGGTTCCTGTCTTGGGGGAGCCGAACACACCGGTGAAGCTAGTGGGAGGAAGTCTAATTGCGTACCTCCTCCCGAGTCAAACGCCCATTAAATGATTCCGGCACTTCGGATGTATTGCCCCGGGCGAGATTCACACCCTGCGAATCAGTGCACCATCGCGCTATACACCAATTCGCGCATGGCCCGCTGGTAGGGGAGGGATTGTTCGAAGGGCACTTGCACCATCAGGATGGCGAAGAGCTTCGTTTGCGGATCGATCCAGAAATAAGTGCCATAGATGCCGGCCCAGAAATAATCGCCCACAGAGCCGGGCAGGGGATTCAGCCCGGCATCGGTGCGTACGGCAAATCCAAGCCCGAAACTCAGGCCCACCTCCCGCCTCGGCTCCACGCCCAGCAGGCTGCTGCGCGGCATGCCGGGCGGCAGTTGGTCCGAATCCATCAATCGTATGGTTGCGGGAGACAGCAATCTCACACCGTTTAATTCGCCGCCGTTCAGCATCATTTGGCAGAAGCGCGCGTAATCCGGCGCCGTCGAAACCAGTCCGCCGCCACCGGAAAACCACTTCACTTCTTCTTTGGTGAAATCTTCCGCGGCGCTCGCCGGCGGACGCTTTCCGGTTGCCGGGTCGATCTGGAGTTCCGCGAGCCGTGGCGCTTGCTCCGGAGTCATATAAAATGCCGTGTCCTTCATGCCCAGCGGCTTCGTGATGCGCTCGGCCACAAATTGATCGAAGGGCATTCCGGAAACCACTTCCACGATGCGTCCGAGCATATCGGTATTCATCCCGTACTCCCAGACCGTGCCCGGCTGGTGCGCCAGTGGAAGCTTCGATAATTTGGTTACAAATTCGGCAAGCGTCTGCCCGCGATCAAACAGATTCGCTTCGCTGTACATCTGGTGCACGAGAGAGGTCCCAAAGGGGCCATACACAATGCCCGACGTGTGTCGCAGCAGATCCTGCACGGTCAGTGGCCGCTGTGGCGCTTCCAGTATGAGTGTTTGTTTGCCGGTGCTCGCGTCTGGCTTTTCCACACCAACTTTTACGTCCTTGAACTCCGGCAGGTAGTTCGCCACCGGTGCCAGCAAGTCGATCTTTCCTTCTTCGGCCAGCATCATCACAGCAACGCTGGTGATGGGTTTCGTCATCGAAGCAATCCGGAAGATCGTGTCCGTCTTCATCGGCAGATTTTTCTCGCGATCCTGAAAGCCAAAGACCCGCTCGTAAACCACTTTTCCGTCACGCGAAATCAGCACAGTTGCTCCGGGGATCGCCTTTCGGTCTACCTCTCCTTGGAAGAATTTGGTGATTCGCTCCAGGCGCTCCGGCGAAAATCCCTCGTCCTCCGCCCGCTTCGTCTTGGGCAGAGCTTGCCCCATCACGGGCAGCGCTCCGCACAATGCCACTACCAGCGCAATCAGAGCCTTCTTGCGTTTCATTCTCTGCCCTCCGGACTATCGGCATGCCATCGACATTCTCGAGGATAACCAGTCCTTATACATCGAAGCGGGGGAACCGGCGCGCGGTCTGAGACCGGATAGCCTTCGCATTTCTTTGGGCAAAGTGCCGAGCGAAGTGGCGTTCAGCGCTTGCTCTTCGCTAAATCACGGGCAACACGGGCCGAATCGTGTGCTCTGGGATGGGCACATGGTCGGGAATCTGGAAGCGCGATTGCTGCTTTCCGGTGAAATCCAGATACAGCCTTCGCTTGAGGATCCACTCCGGGAAATGACCCAGCCGCAGCAGCGGATATTTCATTGCCTGCCCAAATAGTTTGCGGCCCAGTAAGTAGTAATACAGGGGAATGCCGAAATTGTAGACCAGATGCGCGCGCTTCGAGCGGTGGAAGAAATCCATGTTGTAGCGCCAGCAAGTAAAGAAAAACTCCCATTGCAGGTCGGTGAGCTTGTAGAGCTTCGCGCTTTCTTTTTTCTCCAGCCGCGTGTCCTCGAGCGGCACAAACAGCGTCGGGATCACACACCACTTCGCATCTTTCAGCGCGTGCAGCAGGTCGAGCGAAAGCCGCGTGTCTTCCTCCGTTTCACCAGGCAGCCCCAGAATCCACGTGCAAAGCGGGAACCAGTTGTTTTTGTTCAGAATCTCCATCCCCTTCAGAATCACGTCCGGCCACTGCTCGGGGCGGAAGGGGTAGCCTTTCCCCTTCATCAATTCCTTGAACAGGCGTGGGGAACCGGTTTCCATGCCAATAAATAAACTCTGGTAGCGCTTTTCCGGATGCGTGGACTTGGGATGTGTAAACACGCTGCGGTCCACGGCGATCTGCAGTTCGCTGATCATGTTAGGCTCGGCCACAATCGGAGCCATGGTGCCGTGCGTCAAGCCAAGGTACTTGATACCTTCCACGGCCAGCACCGATTCGAACAGTTTCTTCAGCGCCGGCGTATTCACCGCGAACTTCGGGCCATGTTCGTAGAGGAACAAGTCCTCCGTAATCAGCAGCGCAAACTCTGCTCCCTCTTTCGCCTGGGTCTCCACGTTTGCGACGATCTGCTCCAGGGGAAAGCTCTTCCCCGCGCGCAAGGCCACCGAGCAGAACTGGCAGCCGCGCCCGCATCCGCGCGTAATCTCCACGCCGCCATAAGTCGAACGATGCCGAAGGGGCGGAATGCTCTCCATCTTGGGACTGTGCCCCTCCACTTTTCGCGGAATCGCTTCGCCACGCAACGCCGCCTCAAACAAATCCCCGACTTTTTCTTCCGATTCTCCGTCGAACAGGCAGTCAATCATCCATTCATCCTGCAGGTTTTTCTTTTCGATTTGCCAGGCACCGGGACCGCCGACGATGATCTTGAGATGCGACTTGTGCTGGCGCAGCACCGGATGCAGGATCAGTCGCCGGAACTCTTCCGCATTGATCGGCTCCACGTCAGAGCCGTAAAAATACGCGTAGACGTCGGTCGCAAAGGTGATCCCGAGGGGATTGTGGGCATGGATGCCCACTACGCGCGTATCTTCGCCGACAAAGTTTTCAAGCTGGTCCGCATAGCAGACCACGACATTTTCCTCGCCGAACCGCTCGGTCAAGAGTGCTTCGACGACGCGCAACCCGTTGGGAACGAACTTGGCTCGCCCGTCCGGCCAAACTTCGCCTTCATTCGCCCAGTTCACGTTGAAGACCGAAGCGTAACGTGAGGGAAGCGTGGCGAGCAGCATCTGCTTCCAGGCGCTGTGCGCATGCTCCGAGGATTCCGAGGTGCTTGCTGCGAGAACAATCTTCCGGCCACGAGTGGTCATGAGCGCCGCTCACAAGTGGGATTGGACCGCGGGACACAAACTAATGTCCGCAGGGGAGGTGCGGTCCTTCAAATTCGATGACAGTATAAGCCGACCGGATGCGAAAAATCTCGCAATTCTCTCGGGCCAGCCGGACACTCATCCCCCAGGCTGTCGCCGGCGCCCGGAGGCCTGGTAATGGTACAAACTTCCGGAATAAAAACAGATATTAACCGGCCGCCCCATGTCTGCCGTGCTAGAATCTTATCCCGCTGCCCCAGCAATCCATGAACTTTCTGCACATCTCCCCGTGACAGGCTGGAGCTTAACTTCGAATGGACAAGCCATGATGGTAAACCGCCGTAGTTTTTTGCACGCCTCCGCTGGTGCTTGTGCCATTGCTCCCATGACGCCCTTGTCCTTGCAGCTTGCTTCCAAAACCAGTGGCTCCCTCACCAAGGAAGAGCGCGACGCCATGACGCCAGCGCAGGTCATTGACGAGCTGAAGAAGGGAAATGAACGCTTCCGTGGCGGGAAAATGCTGAAGCGTGATTATCTGGCGGAGCAGCGCTCGAGCGCCGCAGGGCAATATCCGGCGGCCGTCGTCCTGGGCTGTCTCGATTCCCGCGTCCCGGCGGAAATCGTATTCGACACCGGCATCGGCGACGCCTTCATCGGCCGGGTGGCGGGTAACGTCGCCAACGACGACCTCCTTGGCAGCATGGAATTTGGCTGCGCGGTCTCCGGCGCCAAGGTGGTGGTTGTCCTCGGGCACACCGCTTGCGGAGCCGTCAAAGGCGCGATTGACGACGTGGTGCTCGGCAATCTCACGGGTTTACTTGCCCGCATTAAACCGGCGATTCCCGCCACAAAGTTCGATGGCGAAAAATCCAGCAAGAATCCCGCTTATGTGGACGCCGTCGCACGCACGAACGTCATGCTTGCCATCGCGGACATCCGCCGCCGCAGTCCGATCCTCGAGGAGCTCGAGAACAAAGGCAAAATTAAGATTGCGGGTGCGATGTACGATTTGTCCACCGGAATGGCCGAGTTCTTGAGCTAGCCGCGCCTCTCGTTATACAAATACATCGCGGTTGTCTTCACGGTAGAAACGTTGATGTCCACCGACCTGCAAAATCGTGTGTCTTCCCGTCTGCCCATCGAAGTGCTGATGAGCCCGTTCGTTAGCTTCGCCAAAATCGAAGCGGCGGGCGGCATCCTCTTGATGGCCAGCACCATCGCCGCGCTTCTTTGGGCCAATTCTTCCTGGGCCGAAACCTACCACGCTATCTGGCATGCGCCGCTCTCGATTGGATTTGGCCGATTCTCGCTGACCGAAACACGGCACGAATGGATCAACGATGGGCTGATGGCGATTTTCTTTTTCCTGGTGGGGCTCGAGATCAAGCGCGAAGTCCTGATCGGTGAGCTCTCCTCCCTCCGCCAAGCCGCGTTCCCGCTGATTGCGGCCATCGGCGGCGCGATTCTCCCCGCGTTGATTTACGTTGGCATAGCTCACGACCCCACCGCCATCAAAGGGTGGGCCATTCCTATGGCCACGGACATCGCGTTTGTCCTGGGTGTCCTGGCGATTCTCGGGAACCGCGTTCCGGTCTCCCTGAAAATCTTTGTCACTGCCCTGGCCATCGCCGATGACCTCATCGCCGTCCTGGTGATTGCGATTTTCTATACCGAGAGGATTCACTTCCTAAGCCTCGCCCTTGGCCTTGCCGGGGTTGCTCTCTGTCTTGGCGCAAACCTGCTGGGCATTCGCAAACCCATCGTCTATGCCTTCATCGGTATTTTCGTCTGGTGTGCCGTGCTCAAGTCCGGTGTGCACGCCACCGTTGCCGGCGTCCTGCTCGCTTTCACAATTCCCGCGAATACCTACATTGACCGGGAATCCTTTCTCCGGCAAAGCCGTTCCCTTTTGGATCGCTTTGAAGGCGCCGCGGAAGGCTCCTCCGATAGCCACTCCTCGATCCACGCCATGCACAAGAAACTGGAATTGGTCGAATCGCCGTTGCATCGCATCGAGCGCGGCCTTCATCCCTGGGTGAGTTTCCTCATCATGCCGCTCTTTGCTTTTGCAAATTCTGGTGTGCAGATTCTTGGAAACATCGCGGCGGCTGTGCGCCATCCCGTCGCCCTGGGCGTGGTCCTCGGGCTGTTCATCGGCAAACCACTAGGCATCTGGACCTTTGCCTGGATGTCCACGAAATTCGGCCTGGCATCTGCTCCTTCGGATTTATCGTGGCGGGCGCTGTTTGGCGCCGCCTGGCTGTGCGGCATCGGCTTCACCATGTCGCTCTTCATTGGGACGCTGGCTTTCGGCGAAGGCAACCTTCTAAGCATGGCGAAAATCGGAATTTTGGCCGCCTCACTGACCGCGGGCATCTGTGCAAGTGTGTTTTTGCTGCGGCGGGCCGTGACGAGCAACCCCGATTAGAATTTCAGGCCTCCTGCGGCCTGGCCCAATCTCCTTCGGATTTTGACAATCACTCTTGCAGCTTGGGCTTTCCCGGCCATATACTCCATCCGCGTTTAACTCCCGCGTTACTTCGTTGCATCTCTTGATTCGAGGGGAGGCATCCAACTGCTCTCGAATCGCTTCCACCGCAAACTTCTCGGAGGTATGAAATGAAAACCCACAAATGGCTTTGCATGATGTTCGGGGCAATGTGTGTTCTAGCTTTGGACAGCCCGATTGACCTGGCGCAAGAGAAAGCTCCTGCCAGTAAAGCGCAAGTTCACGTGGTGATCTCGGATATGGCTCAGCGGAGCGACGCGGAACTCCCGCGGCTCACGCAAAACGAGGTGAAGGTCAAGCAAGGAAAAACCTATCTGCAAGTCACACAGTTGATTCCCGCGCAGGGAGAGAACACTGCGCTGCAGTTGGTAATCCTCATTGACGACGCCCTCAATACTTCCGCGGTTGGCAACAATCTCAATGACCTGCGCGAATTCATCAAAGCGCAACCCGCTTCGACGGCGGTCGGGATTGGCTACATGTCGAATGCGACTATCCAAATGGTTCAGAATTTCACCGCCGATCACGAAGCGGCCGCGAAAGCTGTTCGCCTGCCACGCGGCGCGCTTTCCACCGCGGATAGTCCATACCTTTCCCTCATCAGCCTGGCGAAGAGCTGGCCGCAACAGAATGTGCGCCGCGTGGTTTTGATGGTTACCGACGGGATCGACCGGCTGCGAGGCGAAAAACCAGAGCCCAGCCAGTTGGGGCCCAGCTTCGGCCCGGTCTACCACAGCATGCCGACCATCAGTGTCGATGCGACTTCGGCCAGCGAAATCAGCCAGCGTTATAACGTCCTGGTTTTTTCCTTGTACTCTCCCGGCGTCGGCCGCGCCGGGCGCAGTTCCTGGGATTTGGACCTTGGACTCTCCGGCCTCACCAAGATCGCGGATGAGACCGGAGGCGAATGCTACTCGCTGGGCACTTCCGCCCTGGTCAGTTTCCAGCCCTACCTCGAACGGCTCCAAAAGACCCTCGACAATCAGTACTACCTGGTCTTCCTCGCCGAGCCAAAGAAAAAAGCCGGTTTTCAGCGCGTGAAGATTGAAACGGAAGCGTCCAACTCGGAGATCATCGCTCCCGATAACGTTTGGGTCCCGGCGGCGAAATAATTCGCCTGAGAAAACGGCGATTCGTTGACTCCCTCGACTTCGGCAACCTAAGATGATGGTACTGTGACGGGCACCGACCCACTCATCGGACAAACCATTTCTCACTACCGCATCCTCGAAAAATTAGGCGGGGGCGGCATGGGCGTGGTGTACAAAGCGCAGGATGCGCGCCTGGACCGCTTTGTTGCGCTGAAATTTCTGCCGGAAGATTTGGCACACGACGTCCAGGCACTCGAACGCTTCCGCCGGGAAGCACGAGCGGCCTCCGCATTGAATCATCCGAACATCTGCACGATCCACGACATTGGCGAGGACGTGGCAAAGCTTTCATCGCCATGGAATATCTCGAAGGCCGGACGTTGAAGCACGCGATTGCTTCGCAACGCATGGAACTCGAACTGTTTCTGGCAGCGGCGATTGACGTTGCCGATGCGCTCGACGTCGCCCACGCCAAAGGAATCCTTCACCGCGATATCAAGCCGGCCAATATTTTCCTGACGGAACGCGGTCATGCCAAAATTCTCGATTTCGGCTTGGCCAAACTTTCGGAAGCGGATGGCCACGCGGAAGCAGGCGAGACCCTTGCCACCCGTGCCGCCGACGCGTTGTTGTTGACGAGTCCCGGCACCGCGCTCGGCACCATCGCTTACATGTCGCCGGAGCAGGCGCGCGGTGAAAAACTCGATGGCCGCAGCGATCTGTTCAGCCTGGGCGCCGTGCTCTATGAAATGGCCACGCAGCAGCAAGCATTTGCCGGAGACACCTCCGCCATCGTCTTCGACGCCATCACGGAAACGATCATCAATGATTTGTCGGGCAAGACGAAATTGCGCGTTGTGCCGCGCGGCGTGGTTTTTGCTTCAAGGGCAAGGGCGTGGACCCGTTTACTGCCGCCAGTGAATTGGGCGTGCGCGGAATCGTCAGCGGTCGCGTGGCTCAGCATAAGGACACGCTGATCGTCAAAGCGGAGTTGGTCGACGTCGTCAAGCAAGATCAGCTCTGGGGCGACCACTACAACCGCAAAATGGCCGATTTGCTTGACGTGCAGGACGAAATTGCTCGCGAAATCGCCAGCCGCCTGCAGCAGCGCCTGATGGTCGAGGCGCGCAAGCGTCCCGCTTCCCGCCCTACGCAGAATCTGGAGGCTTACCGGATCTATCTGCAGGCGCAACAGCAATCCTACCGCTGGAGCCAGGAAGGGCTGCGCAAATCCATCGAGCTCTTTCAGCAGGCTATCAGCGTCGATCCTACCCA
>Ga0335085_10001245_pt1 | contig 57019 bp, 46 predicted proteins | sample Lox_Sample_45_FD_206712 | JGI IMG/M metagenome (GOLD analysis project Ga0335085, IMG submission 206712) | Soil microbial communities from Loxahatchee National Wildlife Refuge, Florida, United States - Lox_Sample_4.5 | ecosystem: Environmental > Terrestrial > Soil > Wetlands | place: USA...
CTACCTGGTAGCCGGTCACCATCTTGTTCGTTTCATTCGCCATCCCGATCACCGCTTGCAATTCCTTGAACATCGCATCCGTCATCCCTTTCTTGAACGCCGAAGCCGTGTGCGACGCGATGCAGTAGTGGCAATTGTTCGTGACGCTGACCGCCACATAAATCAGTTCCTTGGTCAGTGGATCGAGCGCGCCAGGCGCCATAATCTGCTTGATGTTCTCCCAAGTACGCTTCAGCGCCGCCGGATCGTGCGCGATGGCCTTCCAGAAATTGTTGATCCAGTCCGTCTTCCGCGTGGCCATGATGTCGTCATAGATCGCCCGCACTTCCGGACTCGCATCTTTGTATTCGATCAGTCCAAACGTCGCCATAATCTTCTCCCGAAATTCAGTTCTCCTGAATTCTCATGAAAAATCTTCCTTCAAACGTTACCAAGATGCGGCGTTCCCCGCCAGAAGCAATCCTTACGTTCGCATCTACCCCACGCCAATCTTCTCCGCCACCAGCGGCAACGGCACCTGCGCCAGCCCAACCAGCGGCCAAGCGACGTATACTTACGACTACGACCGCTACGGCAACCGCTGGCATCAGAACGGTCCCTGGTCCACGCAGCTTAGCTTTAGCGGCAACAATAATCGCATGGACAGCCACTCCTACGACGCTGCGGGCAATCTCGTGAACGACGGAACCCACAATTACACCTACGACGCCGAGAATCGCCTCACTCAGGTCGACGCCGGCGCCACCGCATCCTACATCTACGACGCCGACGGTCGCCGCGTCCGCAAAACTACCGCTAGCACCAGCGTCGACTATCTCTACGATCTCGCCGGTCAGGAAATCACCGAACTCAGTTCCGCTGGCGCATGGAATCGCGGCGAAGTCTTCGCCGGCGACCGCCACCTGGCCACCTACGCCAACAGCACCACCTATTTCATTCATTCCGACGGGCTCGGCACCGAGCGCGTCCGCTCCAACGTCTCCGGCGCCGCCTGTGAATCCATCCAGAGCCTTCCCTTCGGCGACGGCATGACCACCTCCGGCTCCTGCTCCGACGTCAACCCCTTCCACTTCACCGGCAAAGAACGGGACTCCGAATCCGGCCTCGATAACTTTGGAGCACGCTACGATTCGTCGAGCCTCGGTAGGTTCATGAGTCCAGACCCGATCTATATCGAAGCTGGCAAGCTTGCCGATCCCCAGCAGCTGAACCTGTATTCGTATGTTCGAAACAATCCGCTCAACCTTACCGACCCAACTGGCATGCTCGTCGATGTAAACTGCCAGCAAGTCAGTGCAGCCCAGTGTTCTCAAACGGTGACGGATTTTAACAACAGGGACGGAGCGCAATTTCAGGTAACGCGCGACGACAAGACGGGGCAGCTCAATGTGAGTGGTGATGTGGACGTCAGCAAACTATCTGACAGTGAGCATGCTCTTTACAACGCGGTCACGGATACAAGCGCGACTGGCACCATAAACGTTGTTGGTAACGACTCAAGCTTTGACTTTGAGAAGTACAGCGGCCCTGGACAAAACACTGTTGACCGCTCCGACTTGAATGCACTCAACGGTGCGGATAAGCGTCTGTCCGGCGAAATCCTCGCACATGCGGCCATTGAATCTTTCCAGTCAGCGTCGCTTGCGGCGACCGAACCTGGCCTAAGTTCGGCAAAAATAGGACAAATCGCTCATGACCGGGCGAGAAAGGCTTTTGGTTTCGCGCTCGACACAGCAGGCTACCAACCGAACACCGCAGGGACTCTCGTGACGGCACTATCGCTCAACTTCAGGGCCACGCGGCTCAACGTAGATTTCAGAGTAACAGTGAAGCTGGTAACACCAATACCGTTGGCTTCCTTCAACTCGCAAAGAATTCCAGGGCCACGTGACGTGACTAACGTCAGTATCCTTCCACCGGAGAAATGACCGTGGATTTCAAAATTCAAGCAGTAATCTTACTTCTGTCGTACGCGCTCCTGGGGTCTCCTGCTTCGACGGAGGAGTTAACGTCTATTGAGGGTGCGGTGGTTGCGATTCAAAGAGGGGAAAAGGACACAAGACTCATCGACCCGCCCTCGTTCGCTGATCTGGCGGAAATTTACATGATGCGCGTTGACCACTGGTCGCAGCCTCACAAAGAAAAGTACGTTCTCGTGGAATACGTTCACCATGACGACCTCATCGGCTACGACAAATTCGACAAAACGGCCTGGAGATTCGAATTCGAGCAGCCCTCAGCCAAAGACAACGACGAGTGCCATAGCTGGATGGCTCGTTCCAAGTCTTCCTTCATCCCCACAGCTTTCGGGCGCCGCGAAAAGCTCCCGGACCCCAAGACCCTCTCCTGTTTCTTGGTGACGAAGCAACCCGTTCCTATTCGTCAGGGCAAAGAGACCTCAAGGGTGGACCCTAAGGACGGCAGCATGCACGTCCAAATCCCGGTCGTGGCGACAGCCAAATCCCGGCAGTGACACGCGGTCAGACCGTTGTGTGAGAACCGTGCCGGTTGCGTTCTGGCTGGCTTAGGAGCACACGTCGGGCTTGGAAGGGCCTGAGGTTCTTTCTTTAGCCGCTGGAGCAATGAGCTTGCAGATTTTACTTGCGCCGCTTGAGGCCAATCACAGCCACAATCAGTTGGGCCATACCTATCAGAAGCGCTGCTAACGCCATAGGGGACGGTTCCTTTGACCCGTCACCAATGGCTCTGGTAGACAAGAAACTTTCAAACGTTGGTGATCCGAGGGTGGCACGCTCGCCGATCCGCCGCTGGGTCTGCCCCACGGTAGCCAGGAAGTGAGCGTTTAGCGGCTGGCGGTGGCGGTAGCCGCTGGTTAACGTGCAGCGCTGTAGAGCGCTTTTCGGAGCGGCGCTGCTGCGCCGGGAGGGGGTAGACACGTCACCCCAAGTTGGGCGCTGTAGAGCGCCGGCTGGCGCTGGTGGTGAACCATCGAGAAATCATAGACTTAGAAAAACAGCGGCGCTCTGGAGCGCTCCCGGGCGCTGAGCGTTAACTTGTTGATTTTCCTGCCTGAATAGCCAACCATCTCCCTTTTGAGGAAATCGTCCCGGAGGGCCTCTTACTCTATGAGCGCCGAGCAAATCCGCAATCGAACGGTAGGGTGCAAGATGACGGACAGCGAGTACGAGCGGCTATCCGCCGTGGTGGAAAGAGAAGGCATGACGCTGGGGGAGTGGGTGCGCGAGGTGTTGCTGGAGCGCGCGGACGGTCGCAAACCAAGCGTGATCGAAGAGACCTTGCTGGCCGAGGTGCTGGCATTACGGACAATCCTGCTCAACGTGCACTTCACGGTGGCGAAGGGCGAGAGCATCACAGCGGAAGGGATGCAGGCAATCATCGACCGGGCTGACGCCGGGAAAGCCGGGTGCCCCACGTATCGGTTTCATACGTGGGTGTTTTGACGTTTCCACACTTCTTGACCGTCTCACCAAACTCCCAATTTCCCGCCAACCCCTTCCATCCACTCCACTTCCCACGTCTCAATTCGAATGATAAAACTACAGTACTGTACCTTGACAGTAATTCCATTCCATGCTACCCTTCCCCATGCTCGCCCTGAGGACTCCCCAACAGAGCCTCGAAGCGTCTCGCACCCCAACTCAGCTCGCCTGTTCCGGCAACCGCCCATTTTCTGCCGCTCGTCTTCGTCTCGCCACTCCTCACTCATCACTTGCCACTGCGCCCCTAGCAACCGTCTCCCACCGCAAATTCCCGCGTCCCATGATATCTCCCGCAACTCCATTAGAATCAACACTTCCATCACCACCTGCAAGTACTCATTCTAAATCACTTACAGCCACTCTCTTCCCTTTAGAATCAACACATACAAGAAAAGAGGGTAGGGGGTATCTATTATGGTTAACCAGACACCCGACGAAGCGTGTCTGTCCCACGGAGCATCGCGACGAGGGATCTCTCTTCGCTCCTACGTCGGATTTCTTTCCTGAGCGACCATTGGGAGCGAGGGACGTGTCTTCTGCCGCGACTGAGCGTTTCTCTCCTGACGACCATCGTGGCGGCCGATGCTTGCCCACGCTTCATCCCCCGTCCTGCCCGATGTCGGGACGGCGCGTCCCAGAACCGGGCATCAATGGCAATTGCCATTGCGAGGCCATCTCACAAATCGTACGAAAATTGTAGCTTGGAGAATTTTTCGCTTGGCAGGGAACGTGCATCTCGACTATAACGTATCACGATATAGTCTTTCACCTGGCGATAGAGAGTGTCCGCCGTCATCCGAACGGGCAGCGAGGAGCATGCGTGACGAAAAAAAGACAGACGGAGCCATTCCTGCCCCTGACTCCGGCGATGTTTCACATCCTGCTAGCCCTGGCTGACGGGGAAAAGCATGGCTACGCCATCTTGAAGGAAGTGGCGCGCCGCACTGAAAATAAAGTCCGGCTTAGCGCTGGAACCCTCTACGGAAACCTGGCACGCCTCGAAAACGCGGGGCTCATTGCCGAATCCAGCCGCCGGCCCGAAGTGGTGCTAGACGACGAACGGCGCCGGTATTACCTGCTTACTGAATTTGGGCGCGAAGTCGCCGTCGCCGAAGCGGAGCGCATGGCAGAAGCCCTCGGTCAGGCGCGCGCCAAAAAACTCTTCCGCAGGCCAAAACTGGCGTAGCCACGGAGACTTGTCATGGCAAAAGAGAGACTTCCTTTCTCGCGGAAACTATTCCGGGCTCTGGTTCGCGTGCTTCCTTTCGATTTCCGGACAAACTACGAAGGCGAAATGGAAGGCGTTTTTCGAGAGCAGCAGCGCGAACTCGAAGAGCGGGGCGGCTTCTTCGAGGCTCTCAAGCTGTGGAAGGAGACGATCCTCGGCATATTCACGACGGCGCCGCGGGAGCATTGGCAGATTTTGAGCAGCGATTGCGGCTACGCAATCCGCATGATGCGAAAGAATCTGGCGTTCACGGCCGTGGCCGTCTTGACCCTCGCGCTCGGAATCGGCGCCAACACTGCCATTTTCAGCGTAGTGCATTCCGTACTGCTGCGGTCGCTTCCCTACCCACAGCCTCAGCAATTGATTTTCATCCGCCAGCAGGAACCAAAACTCAGTATCCAGGATTTGTCTTTTTCCGTGAAGGAGATTGAGGATTATCGCGCACAGAACCGGACTCTAGCCGGGCTGGTGGAATACCACTCCATGTCGTTTACCCTCTTCGGCCACGGCGATCCAGAGCGCGTGCGAACCGGCGTCGTTTCCGCCAACTATTTTGATCTGTTTGGCGTGAAGCCTTTACTGGGGCGCGCGTTCTTGCCCGATGATGACAAATTGGGCTCGGCGCCGGTCTTGATGCTCAGCTACGAATACTGGAAAAACGATTTTGGCTCTGACCCCGGGATTATCGGCAAGACATTCGAGATGAACGACAAGGTGCATACCGTCGTAGGCGTGCTTCCCCCGGTACCGCAATATCCCAATGAAAATGACGTCTACATGCCTACCTCGGCTTGCCCGTTTCGCTCCAACAAAATGCATCTTGAAAACCGGGATATGCGCATGATGGAAGTCTTCGCGCGGTTAAAACCCGGCGTCACGGTGGCACAGGCGAATGCCGATGTCTCCGCCATCGCTGCCGGACTGCAGGCGGCCTATCCGAAGTCATATCCCGAGAACACAGGATTCGCTTCTTCAGCCTCGCCCTTACAGGAGGAGCTGACTCATGAAGCGCGGCCGACGCTTCTTCTGCTGCTGGCCGCGGCGGCCTTTGTGCTGCTCATTGCGTGCGCGAACGTAGCTAATCTTACTCTCTCCCGGATGGCCAAGCGCGAGCGGGAGATTGCCGTACGCAGCGCACTCGGAGCCGGACGAAGCCGGCTTCTTCGCCAACTCCTGACGGAGAGTTTCCTGCTGGCTTGTGCCGGCGGCCTGATGGGATTGCTGCTGGCCTACGGCAGCCTCGAACTTCTGACGGATTTTGTGGCACGGCTGACGCCGCGCGCTCGCGAGATTCACATCGATTCAGGAGTTCTCCTTTTCACGCTGATAGCGGCTCTGGGCACGAGCATCGTTTTTGGCACGTTGTCGGCACTCTTCTCACGCGCGAATCTGGCTTCCAGTCTAAAAGAAGGCGCCCCTAGCGCGGGGTGGGGACGAAGGCAGAATCGAGTTCGCGGCGCTCTGATCGTTTGTCAGTTCGCGTTTTCCTTCGTGCTCTTGATTGGCGCGGGGTTGATGGTTCGGAGCCTCGTCAAAATGCAGCAGGTGGACGCAGGCATCGTTCCGCAGCGCGTTCTGGCCGTCAGCACCACTTTCAATTGGTCGAAGTATACTGCAGATGACAAGAGTCGAGTTGTCGTCCAGAAACTGCTCGATCGCGTGCAGTCAGAGCCTGGGGTTCTTTCGGCTGCGATCTCGAGCAGGTATCCCTTCCAGCCGAAGATGGTCCCGGAGTGGGCGTCCTTCTCCTTTCAAATTGAAGGCCGCACCCTGGAACCGGGGCAAGCCCCGCCTGTCAGTACATTCGCCAAAGTATCTCCCGATTATTTCAAGACTCTGGGAATTCCGCTGAAGGTAGGAAGACTGCTTGCCGATACGGACAAAGCGGAAGGGCTGCCCGTTGCAATCATCAATGAGACCGCAAAGCGTCAGTTCTGGCCGAACGAAGATCCGCTCGGAAAGCGAATCTCTCCGGACGGAGGCGATCACTGGGTAAGCATCGTGGGCATCGTTGGAGACGTAAGGGAATTTGGTGTGGAGCATGCTCCATCGCCGGAATTTTACGTTGCCCAGGCGCAAAGTCCGCAGCCCAGTGCGCTAATTGTGCGCACCGCCGCCGAGCCGAGGAGCATGGCTCAAGCACTGACGCGCGCGATCCATGACGTCGACCCGCAAACCGCGGTGACGCACATACTGACTTTGGAGCAGGCACGCTACGAATCGATGGCGCCGCCGCGAGTGACCGCGAGTCTTCTCGCGATTTTCGCGGCGTTGGCTCTCGTAATCGCCTCGGCGGGAATCGGTGGAATCATGGCGCTGATGGTCAGCCAGCGCGTACGCGAACTCGGAATCCGGATCGCGCTGGGTGCAAGTCCAATGAAAATTCTGCAAATGGTTCTGAGTCAGGGCTTGCTCCTTGCAGTTCTTGGGATAGCGATTGGAATTTTCGGCGCCTTGGCTTTGACGGGGCTTCTGAAATCGCTCTTGTTCGAGATTCCGCCTACGGATGTACCCACGTTTGCCGGCGTTGGCTTGACGCTGCTCGCTTCTGCGGCGCTCGCGAGCTACTTGCCTGCGCGGCGCGCGGCAGCCGTTGACCCAAACGTGGCCCTTCGCGCGGAGTGATCCGTATCCTTCACGGCCGTTTAGCTTGCTTGCCGGAGCCGGTCCGCAGAGGAGAGGAACTCCTCGAGCAGCAGCCGCGCGAGGCGCTGCGGATTGTGGCGGATGACGCCATGTTCCTCGAGCAAATTATCAAGGATAACTCTGTAGCCTGATTTTTGAAGCTCCGGCAAGTCGATGTCAACCTGCTCAGCACCCTGGCGGCGATAACGCTTCGCAACTTCTGGGGAAATCGGGCGGCGGTTGGCTACAACCCAGTCCACAAGGTTCCGCGGCGTGTGCCGCCGGATAGCGCGAAGATGTTCTGCGAGTGGGTAAGAAGTGGTTTCGCCCGGCTGCGTCATGAGATTCGCGATGTAGACGCGCGGCGCGGAGGACCTGGCGATCGCGGCAGCTATTTCCGGGATGAGCAGATTCGGGAGAATGCTCGTATAAAGCGAACCGGGTCCGAGGAGGATCAAGTCGGCTTCGTGAATGGCTTCGATCACTGCGGGAAATGGAGGAACGCGACGTGGAGAGAGCGACAGTTTTTCAATCGGCGAGCGGCTGGCGGTAATGCGCGTCTCGCCATGGACGATGCGGCCGTTCGTTAGCCTCGCGACGAGATGAACATTCGACAGCGTCGAAGGAAAAATCCGCCCGCGAATTGCGAGCACTTTACTGCTGACGCGCACGGCTTCCGCGAAGTCTCCCGTAACATGTGTGAGCGCGGCCAAAAACAGATTGCCGAAATTATGCCCCACGAGTCCGCGCCCGGCATGAAATCGATACTGAAAGAGCCGGCTGAGCAGAGTCTCATCCTTCGAGAGCGCGACCATGCAATTGCGAATGTCTCCGGGAGGAAGCACGCGGTTTTCGCGCCGCAGGCGCCCGGAGCTTCCGCCATCGTCCGTCACCGTTACTATCGCGGTAAGTTCGGAAATGGGGCGCGCCGAATTGGGATGCTCGTCGCTGCGCCGGACGACATACTCCTTGAGCCCGCGAAGCAGCGTGGAAAGGCCCGTGCCTCCGCCCAGCGCCACGACGCGGAATCCGCGCGCGAGAGTCTTCGGTTTGGCAGATTTTTTCTTCATCGGATGAGGTAGTGAAACGGGACGCTACGGCGCTTCACGCGAAGCGAGATTCTTTCGGCGGCATTCTTGCTTCGGACTCAGAACCGGCGGCGGAACCCTTTCCAGTCAAGTCACGAGCCACGATCGTGTATTTCAACAAGTCGCGTCTGGGTTCACGAACGCGAAAGCCAAATCGCGGAGAGCTAGCCCGCGGTGCCGTCTTTCTCCGGATAGAGCAACTCCGTAAAGCGAGGATCCTCCTGGAGGAAGGCGAAGTCTTCATCGTTGCGCGCGTGGTAACGGTTTTCGGAGCGAAGCTCGATCGCAACTTTCAGATTCGCCAAGGCAGAATCTGCCTCGCCAGTCAGGCAATCGAGCGCGGCCAGAGCGTAATGAATGTAATCCGATTTCGGCGAAGCCTTGCGTGCTTTCAGAAGACTTTCGCGAGCGTCGTCCCAGCGGCCGATGTTCATCATGGCCACGCCACGCTGGTAGTGCTCGTCGGCGGTGCGCGGGTTCTGCTCGGCGCTCGGCTTCATGCGCTGTTCAGAGATGCGGAGATGCATTCGGGCGCGGTCGGCGAGGCCTTGACTGGGGCCTTCGAGAACCTTTTCCAATTCTTGCTTGGCGCGCGCAAATTTTTGCTGGTGGAAGAAGGCCAAGGCTTCGTCGTAGATCTTGAGTTGCGCCTGAACTCGAGGATCGACCAATTCCACGCCACCGCGCTGGGGCGGCGGAGGAGGAGGTAAGTTCTTTTTTTTCTGTGTGTTAGAGTGGCTGTGCCCGGCGCCTTTGCCATGCCCTGTTGAGCCCGAAGAGGCTTTGCGCGCTTTTGCCATGACGCGAATCGTAGCAGACGAGACGAGCGGCGTCAACGAGTCCAAAATGGATCGTCTGAGTTGAGACTGAGTTACCTCCCGGAAGCATGAGGCAAAAAAAGGCATCGCAATTAGCCCCATTTCACGGAAACTGTAAGGAAGTTACCCGACAGCCGACCGGCCCAGTCGGAAGACTGGTCTGTCAGCACCGCGTATGCTATAAGTTTGTGGCCGCTTTCTGGTTAGGGACAAGTGCCTTTCATCAATTTTCCTGCGCGCGAAATTAATTGCAAGCTCGTGTACTACGGTCCAGGTCTGGGCGGAAAAACCGCTAATCTCCAGTGGGTATACGACCACACCGGACAGAACCAGAAGGGCAAAATGGTGTCTCTCGCCACCGAGACGGACCGCACTCTCTTCTTCGACTTTCTGCCTCTGGATCTGGGAACTGTGCGCGGTTTCAAGACGCGTTTCCACTTATATACGGTCCCTGGCCAGGTATTCTATGAAGCCAGCCGAAAGCTGATCTTGAAGGGGGCGGACGGCGTGGTGTTCGTGGCGGATTCCCAGGAAGAACGTCTCGACGCGAATTTCGAGACCATGGAAAACCTGCAGGAACACCTGAAAGAACACAACCTGAACTTCGATACGATTCCCTACGTCCTGCAATTGAACAAGCGCGATTTGCCCAACGCGATGTCCGTAGCGGACTTAACCAAGCAGCTCCAGAAAAAAGGTGAGCCGGTGCTCGAAGGCGTGGCGATTCAGGGAGTGGGCGTTTTTGAAACTCTAAAAGAAGTCGCCAAACTCGTCCTCGCCGAATTGAAAAAGGGCGGCTGAGCCGGTCTAATAAAGCCGGAAAGTAACCTCAATTGGAACGATGACCGCGACCGCTTCGCCATGTTTGTTGCGAGCTGGCTCGAACTTCCACTTGCGAACTGCCTCGATGGCCTTCCTGGCCAATTCATCATCACTTGACCTTTTCACTACAATGTTGCCCGGATGACCTTCCTGATCGACCACAACCAGCAAAACCACGTCTCCCTGAATTTTTGCGCGCCTCGTTTTGCTCGTATATTCCGGTGACGGGCAGAAGACGCAAGTTGGAACTCCGACGCCATCCATACCAGCATTCGCGACCCCTTTTGCTAATCCGTGCGGGTCCAGGAAGGTCAGAGTGTCGACATATGCAGGCCTCTTAACCGATTGGCTGCTTGTATTAATCAGGCTGCCGTCCTGCACACGCCGCACGGTGACCTGCACCAAGTACTGTGCAGGTGAGGTCTCTAAAGTCCCAGTCACAATCACGTCTGTGTGGAGAGTGGTTCCAATTTGCTGAAGAGTGTCTGTGGAGCTAAGATCCTTGGTTGAAATTTTTGAATTCGCGAGGGCGGCGGAAAGCTGCTTTTTGTCGTTCACTTCGAAGTTTTTTTTGTGGTGTTCCAAACTCTGAGAAAATTCCTCTGCGAGATAATGTCCCTCAACTGAATCGCATCCGTCCAGGCCCACAAAATCGGCGACGACGACAGACTTGATCCCTGTATTGGAAATTTCCTTGCTAACGCGTTTAGCAAGGCCATCCAAGTCTCGTCCTTGTTCCTGCGCCGCCGACGCGGACCCCGTGAGAAGGGAACACGCAAGAGCCGCAAACAAGAAAAGGACGCGCCCGAACTTAATCTGTAACTTCACGAAACGTAATATATCATGCGTAACCAAGCAGGGATGCGAACAGCAACAGCTATAAACAGATCATTCTCCGAGTATAAAGAACACTAGAAGTAATGACTCGCTCAGCCGAAGTTGGCGAGGGCGGCGGCTTCGCTCTCAAACGTAGGGATAGCTTCCACGAGGCGCGTGACTGTGAGCGCATCGCGCACGCGGCCGGGCCCGCATACGAGCCGCAGCGCACCGCCGTCCCGCGTTAGCTTGATGGAAATTCGCACGAGCGCGGAAATACCTGAACTATCGATTTGCGGCACGCCGTTCAGCTCGACGATGACTTTCCGCGCGCCGCCTTTGACGACGCTCTCCAGCGCCTGATGAAGCTGTTCGCTGGGCTCTCCAATCGTTAGGCGTCCGCGCACGTCGAGAATCGGGATGCTCCCGGACTCTCGCACATTGATTTCCATGGGGAGATGCTCGCTCATAGAACTTCGCTCGAAAATCTCGTGCCTGCACTGCGGCATCGCCCGCCTGGCCAAAGCTGCAGGGACGGCTGCTTCGGGACCTGGAGGCATTATACGATGGCCGCGCCGCCAGGCAAGTTTTGCGGTCGAAAAGAATTGCTCCGTCGCGGTTTGGAGGACCGGCAGCGTTCCCGCCGTAGTCCGGACCCTCGCTGAATGAATCTGAAAAATCAATTCAGCCAATGCAAATTTCTAAACCTGGGACTGGACAGGCACGCGTATAATCCACAGCGAAAAAGTGGTGGGGCAGTACTGTGGCCCTTGTGAATTGCCCCCGGCCAAACCGGGGATAATCCAGCGGAACCGGAGCGGACATAATCTATGAAGCACCTGGGATGGAAGTGTTGTTTGTTTGTGTCCATGGTGCTCGCTGCTGTCCCTCTTCGCGCCCAGCAAACGCCCGCCGCAACTGCTTCTCCCTCAGCCACTTCCGCCGCAACATCGCCCGCCACGCCAGAAATTCCGAAGGCCATAAGCGATAAGTTGGCTCAAATTGAACAGCACGCCGCGGAAGCGGAATCCCACGGGGATAATGCCTGGATGCTTGTAAGCGCCGCCCTGGTGTTGATGATGACCGGTCCCGGGCTCGCTCTCTTTTACGGAGGGCTAGTTCGCCGCAAAAATACGCTGGCAATCATGATGCAAAGCTTTCTGCTGATGGCCCTCATCAGCGTGATGTGGGCGTTGGTGGGCTACAGCCTGTGTTTTGGTGGACATGGGCCGGTGATCGGCGGGTTCGAGCATGCCTTTTTGCGAGGCGTTGGCGCGGACCCGAATCCCGATTATGCGGGTACGATTCCGCAATCGACATTCATGGTTTACCAACTGATGTTCGCCATCATCACGCCCGCGCTGATTACCGGCGCGACCGCCGAACGCATGAAGTTCAGCGGCACCGTCCTGTTTCTGGCGCTTTGGTTTCTGGTCGTGTACGCGCCGCTGGCGCACATGGTGTGGGGCAAGGGCGGCTTCCTGAACGCGGCGCTCGGGGGGAAATTTCCGACATTGGATTTTGCGGGCGGGACGGTTGTGCATATCAGCTCCGGAGTCTCAGCATTGGTGTGCGCGCTTTACCTCGGCAAGCGCACCGGCTATCCCAAGCAGCCCATGCCGCCCCACTCGCTGGTCCTCAGTTTCATCGGCGCCTGCCTCTTGTGGGTCGGCTGGTTCGGTTTTAACGCGGGAAGCGCGCTCGCGGCAGGATCCCTGGCAACCAGCGCGTTTATAGCGACGCACTTCGCCACTGCCGCCGCGGCAATCAGCTGGAGTGCAGCCGAATGGATCAAGAATGGCCGCGCCAGCGCCCTCGGGGCGATCTCCGGAGCGGTTGCAGGGCTGGTGGCAATCACGCCGGCCGCAGGGTTTGTCGGTCCGATGTCAGCACTGGCGATCGGCTTCATCGCCGGCCTGGTTTGCTACTGGATGGTCACCAAGATAAAAATGATCTTCGGCTACGATGACGCGCTCGACGCTTTTGGCGTGCACGGCGTCGGCGGAACGGTCGGAGCGCTCTTGACCGGCGTCTTCGCGCAATGTGCCATCAATCCCATTTTTGGTCCGGGCAAAGCAGTCGGCGGATTGGATGGACATTGGGGGCAGCTCGGCAATCAGCTGGTGGGCGTGCTGATCGCGTGGGGCTTCGCTCTTGTTGGAACCATTGTGCTGCTGAAAATAACGGATATGATTACAGGCATACGCGTCAGCGAATCGGATGAACTTGAAGGGCTGGACATATCGCAGCACGGCGAAGAAGCGTATAACCTCGAGTCCTAAGGAATATTTGCAAGGCAGCATCAGGGGTTGGGCGGAGCGAAAACTTTCATGATGAAGATTGAGGCAATCATTCAGCCTTCGCGGTTTGATTCCGTGAAAGATGCCCTACGCGAAATCGGCATTGAGGGCATGACGGTGACGGAAGTGCGCGGGCATGGCCGCCAGAAAGGACACACGGAGGTTTACCGCGGCCGGGAGTACACGGTGGACCTGCTGCCGAAGCTGAAACTGGAAATGGTGTTGCCCGATCCCCTGGTCCAGCGCGCCGTGGACACAATCTTGAAGACGGCCAAGACAGGAAAGATTGGCGACGGTAAGATATTTCTATCGCGGGTTGAGGAAGCCATACGGATCCGTAACGAGGAGCGCGGCGAAAACGCGCTCTAGCTCACGTGACGACCGCAGCGCGCCCAGGCCTTAATCCGGCCAACCGACCGGTAGAAACCATGCAAGGTTCTTTAACTCCCTTGTCTGTCCTCGGTCCGCAAGCCGAAGACGAACGGCAACGCATCCGGCAACAGTTCGAAGCCGGCGGAAGCGCGCAAAAAACGCTGGACGCGCTATGTGAACTCGCCGACCGCATGGCTCAACAAATTTTTGGCGAAGTTCTCCGCGTTCATAGCACGGAACCCCTGGGCCTTAGCCTAGTTGCTCTCGGTGGTTATGGGCGGAAGCTGCTTTTTCCGTACTCGGACCTGGACATACTCTTTTTGTTCAGCAGCGAAAAATCCGAAGCAGAATTTCGTCCTCTAATTGCCGACTTCTCCCGAACTTTATGGGATCTCGGCTTTCGAGTGAGCTCCGCGGGCCGCACCCTTGAGGAATGCAAGCGCATCGAAGAAGACAACGCGGAGTTTCACCTGGCGCTTCTGGACCGCAGGCTTCTGGCCGGCGACGAAGAGCTTTTCGATCGCCTCACAAAAAAAATCCTCGCCGGGCCTGAAAAACAGGCGCGCCCGTTCATGCTGGCGGAATTAACAAAACTTACGCGCGAACGCCATGCGCGTTACGGAAACACGATCTATCACCTCGAGCCGAACGTCAAAGACGCTCCTGGCGGACTCCGCGACTTCCAGGCGGCGTCCTGGCTGCGTCAAATCGTGAATGGGCAGAAAGACGGCTTAAAGCACAGCGCGGCAGAAGAAGAATTGGCCGCCGGCGCGTTCGACTTTCTCGCTGCGATTCGCTGCTTTCTTCACTACACCAACGCGCGCAACGACAATACCCTCACGTACGAGTTGCAGAGCTCGGCCGCAGAGCGATCTCTTGGAGTGCCCAAGGCTGCAGCTCGCGGCATGAAGTGGAGTCCAGAAGAGTGGATGCGCCTTTACTTCCGCCAGGCGCGCATTCTGAACCGTCTTCTGCTTCGCTACATCGAGCAAAAGCCCGCCGCACAACTTTCACTCCGCGAACGATTGTTCAACGCGGCGCGTGGCTCCCGCTCTGAAATTGGGAAGAGCAAGCCATTCGCCGTTCGCGACGGTTTGCTGGAAGTGCTCGACGAGCCGGCACTCTCCGACCGCCAGGTGACCTTTGCACTATTCACGGAAGCTGCCAGAACCGGCGTGCCGCTCAGTCGCGAAGCCGAACGCGCCATCTATTACATCCTGAAGCATCCCGAGCTTCCGCAGAAAAACACGGAAATTAATTGGTCAACGCTCCGGGAAATTCTGAGCTCGGATTATCCCAGCATGGCGCTCCGGCCCATGCAGCGCCTCTCCCTTTTAATGGAAGTTTTGCCGGAATTCAAAGCCATCGATTCTCTGGTCGTCCGGGATTTCTATCACCGCTATACCGTCGACGAGCACTCCCTCCGCACCATCGAACATCTCCAGGAACTTGCTGATCCGCCTGATGAACGCGCTGCTCATTTCCGCCAACTCTGGAGGACGGTCGAGCGGCGCGACTTGCTGATTCTGGCATTGCTTCTGCACGATGTCGGCAAAGGTATGCCGGTCGAAAATCATATTACCGGCAGCCTTGAAGCGCTCGAGAGCGCCGCGAACCGCCTTAAGCTCTCCGAGTACGAAACCGCCGAAGTCCGCTTCCTCATCGAGCATCATCTGGATATGTCCGCCACGGTGCAACGCCGCGACATTTTCGATCCCACCACCGTTTCCGTATTTGCCGATACCGTGACGACGCAAGAGCGGCTCCAGCGCCTTTGCCTGATGACCTACGCCGACATCCATGCCGTTAACCCGGAGGCCTTGACGCCCTGGAAAGCCGAAATGCTCTGGCAACTTTTCGTTGCTACCTCCAACCATTTCAGCCGCACACTCGATCGCGACCGCCTGCACGCTTCCGACGAAGTTCCTTTGCTCGAGCAGGTAAGCAGCCAGGCGGGCGGCGCAAATAAAGCGGAGATTGAGCGTTTCCTCGAAGGTTTTCCTCGCCGCTATCGCTCGGTGCACTCCGCCGGGGAGATTGCTGCCCACTTCCTCCTGTACAGAAAATTGGGCGCCGAGCCTGTGCAGACCGAACTAAAGGCCAGGCATCATTCCTTTTCACTGACGTTGTTGACTGCCGACCGCCCGGCTCTTTTCGCCACTATCGCGGGCGTCCTCGCCGGCTGGGGGATGAATATCGTCAAGGCCGACGCGTTCGCCAACGCCGCAGGCGTGGTGCTGGACACTTTTCAATTTGTCGACCTGCACCACACGCTCGAGTTGAATCCCACTGAGATCGCCCGCCTCCAGAAGAGCCTGGCAGACACGGTAAGCGGAAGAGCCCCGCTTGAGCCGCTTCTCAAAGGCCGTGAAAGCGCCAGCAAAGCCCGACCGCCCAAAGTGGCCGTCGAAACGCGCATCAACTACGACGATTCCTCATCGGCCCAAAGCACGCTGCTCGAAATCATGGCGCAGGACCGTCCGGGGTTGTTGTATGACGTCGGCTCCGCGTTAGCTCGACTAGGCTGCAATATAGATGTGGCACTCATCGACACCGAAGGCCAAAAAGCCATCGACGTCTTCTACCTGACCGAGCGCGGAATCAAATTAAGCCAACCGAAACAGGAACTATTGCGTGAAGTGCTGCAAAGTACGCTGTCCTAAATCGGCGGGCTGCAGTTCAAGAGCACCCGGCCTGGTTTATCCAAGAATGGGAACTCACTCTCCAGAACTGGGGCTCTGAACGAGAGTCGGGCGAGAAACCGATTGAAATCCGAGGCCACCGCCCTACTTCCTATTGTCATCTTTGTCCTTTTCGATTTTGTCCGATTGCTCCCGAGAACTCTCTGAGTCAGCGGATCCCGGAATCTCATCACGCCGCAGTAATTCAAGGTATCCCGGTCGCGAATGCTCATAGTGGCTTGCGGGGACTTTTCCGTTTAGCCAAGCCAGGTCCATCGGGTAGACGAGCGGATCGAAAATCACCATATAAAAGTGCCAAAGCAGAATTGAACCAGTCGCAAGCAGCGCTTCATACCAATGTACAGCTGTTGCGGCATCCGTCATCCATTTGGGGAAATGTCTTAGCGTGAAGTTGTTGAACCAGAGCAGGAAGCCAGATAGCGCCATAATTCCCGTGCCCCAAAGGAACGCCCAATACTCCATTTTCTCGGCGTAATTGAACTTCGCAAATTGAGGCGGTTCTTTTCTGCGTCCCAGACTAAACAGCATGGCGTCCATCAAGTCCTTGGGATCTCTCCAATTGGGCAGCATGGCCCAGAGAAACGCACGGTCGCGCTTGTTCACCGTCAAATGGATGAAGTGATATATGGTCGAAGCGAGAAGCACCACGGCCGCGGCACGATGCAAGTCGCCGCGCAGCAAGTCGTGTCTTCCCCAGAGCACAAATGGCTGCGACCACCAACTGTCCGGGTACTTAAGCGCAAATCCTGTGAACACCAGCGTGGGGAAGCTGAACATTACGCCCCAATGCGCAATCCGAAACCACAAATTCATCCGCACAACATATTCGGCGCTTTCGCGGCGGGGCCGTGGCCGGATTAGTTTCGCAAGCCAATCAAGCAGATTGTGCAAAACCATGAAGCCCAGCGTCAGGGGGATCAGCACAAGGTAAATCCGGCGGATCCATTCCACGACGGGGTGGGCCGGTCCCGTGGAAATGCGGACGTGCACCGGCCCGATCGCAAAGTTTTCGCCGGCTCCGTTGTGGCATTGGCCGCACGTTTTCGCCAGGTTTGCGGGATTCACCGTGGAACGGGGATCGCTTGAACGAAAAATATTGTGGACCCCGTGACAAGATGCACAGTTCGCTGCTGTTATCGAGCCCTCGCGTCTTGCCAATCCGTGGAAGCTTTCGGCGTACGATGGCAGGCGATCCGCCGGCAGGTCATATCTCCGCGCCAAGCGCGCATCTCCGTGACACCGCCCGCATGTCTCTATCGACACGCGAGACGCATTTACGGGAGAGGCGGGATTGGACGGCTCCAAAATGTAATGCTCGCCATGGCAATCCGTGCAGTTCGGCGCATCCGAAACACCAGACTGGATAGCCTGGCCGTGCACACTCTCAAGGAAGACCTTCGCAATTTCGGTGTGGCACTTCCCGCAAGTGCTGGCAACATTCCAGTGGCTAACGTTGGACGCTGGATCACGCGCCGGGAGAATTTTATGAGCGCCGTGGCAGTCCGAGCAGACCGCAGCATCCTTGCCTTGCAGAACCGCTCTCCCGTGTACGCTTTGCAGGTACTGCTCGACGGGATGCACGATGGTAATTCGGTGCCGGGCGAGGAAACCCTGGTCTGCGTGGCATCTGGCGCAGGTAGCAGGCTGGTTTCGTTTCGCCGTGGTGGACGCCGCGTCGGTCGAAGGGAGAATGTTGTGCACGGGGCCGTGGCACGATTCACACGTCGGAGCATCCTTGTCGCCCGATTTAGCAGCCTGCCCGTGAACGCTTTGGGCGAGCGCTTTCACGACGTCGGCGTGGCATTCGGCGCATTTTGCCGGCTGCGTTTTCGACGGCTCCCCGATCTCGTGAACGTTGCCATGACAAGAAGAACATGCGTCACTCCCCAACGCCGAGTGAATGCTTTTTGGGATGACGGCCGCCTCATCTGCATGGCAGGTTGCGCACTGGACCTTCTGGATTTTCGCCGGATGTGGAAAGTCCTTAATGGTTGTATGGCAGTCCGTACAGCCGAGAATCCCATGTACGCTGGCTGCGTGCCTCGCCGCGTTAATGGAAATGTCTGCCCCCTTTTCGGACTTCATCCCCGCTTGTCCGTGACAAGCAAGACATGCCTCGTCTTGCTTCTGCGTCTGAGCCTGGCCGGTTTGTCCTCGGGCACAAGATAAGGGGATCAGGGAAGCGAAAAGTCCAATCATTCCTGAAAGCGCTGCGTATCGAACTAGCTGGTTTGGATATGTCGAACTCAATGCGTTTCCGCTCAGAAGCCTGGTAGCAATCAGAACCGCCCGCAACTTCTCGTGTCTGTTGCGCCGCTCATTTTAAGCCGAGATCGGTGAGAACTTTTGGATTCTGCTCCTCGACTGCCATCAAATTGTGGCATCCTGTGCAGTCGTTTGTGATCGTTTGTCCGTCCGAGCTGGCGTGACTTCCGTCGTGACAGCGAAAACATCCCGGCGAGTCACTGTGTCCAATATTGTTAGGGTGCGCTCCCCAGGTCACGTTCATCGCAGGGAAGATATTGCGCAAATAGATGCGCGCGACACCTTCCGCTGATTGTTCGACCAGTGAGCGCCGCGAATTGTAGACGTCCGGATAGTTCGACCGGTAGAACGCATTCAAGTCTTCCACGATCCGCCGGTGCGCGGTGTCCCGATCCGGGTAATCGGCTTTCAACACCTCCAGCCCTTTCTTTCGAATAAAGGGCAACTCGGGGCTGACATAGCCCGCCGCCATTTCCTTGTTCAGGGCGTTCTCGGGCAATTCAAATGCGTGCGTCGGCCGGTTGTGGCAATCGATGCAATCCATGGACCGATGTTCGCCGGCAGCGAGCTGTTGTTTAGTGGCTTGAATGTCGCTGGAAATGAACTCGATTACTTTGCCTTTGTCATCGGTGTAATACACAACTGGGATGACCTGCCGCTCCGCGTCAATCGAAATATAACTAATGCGCGAGCCGTTATCCAAATGACGGCCGTGAATTCCGACGGAACCTTGCCAGGTCCGGCCGCCCACCTTTAGCAACAAGACCGTGGTCAGCGGAGTATTTTTTTCGTCCTCCTTATAGGTTGTCTTCACCAGGAATTTGTCCCCAGTCGTCCGCTGTGGCCAATGGCATTGTTCACATGTTTCGCGCGCCGGCCGCAGATATTTGACAGGTGCGGGAATCGGTCGTGAGTAAGTATGGAACGTCACGGCGAAAACCTGGCGCAATCCAGAAAGCTTTGAGCGCACGAACCAACCCGCGCCTGGGCCGATGTGGCATTCAACGCAGTTCACGCGCGAATGGGGCGAACCTTGATACGCGGTAAACTCAGGTTGCATAACGGTGTGGCACGTCTGCCCGCAAAACTGCGTGGAATCCATGTACGCCACACCGCGATAGGAAGCCGTTCCAAAAATCAGCAGGTTCAGCAACGTTGCTATCCCGACGGCTAAAAAACCGCGCCGTGCCGTAGGCCGCGTAAAATCAATGGCGGGATAAACTTCAAGCAATTCTCCCTTGGCTATCAGCTTGTGTCTGCGAAGCAAAATCCCAATGGGGATCAGAAGCAGGCCGATGACAAAAAAGCCTGGAAGGATCAGGAAAAGCAGAATGCCGATGTAAGGATGGGGTGGCCCGGGCAGGACAAAGTCATAGATCCAAAAAGCAATGAGAGTGAGCGCTCCGCTGGTCGTAAGAACTGCGCCCACGAGTGATACGGGGTTCTCCCCAAGGAAATAGACGAGACGGAGCCAGCTTCGAGTCGTTTCACGAAGTTTCATAGCGATTGGCCCTCGGTTGTCTCATTTGCTTGGCTATTCTGACTCAGAATCCGACTCAGAAGATGGCGCCTTCCTCCGTACGCGGTTCCTCCGAGCTTTCGCCGCAAGAAATAGTCTTGCGCGGACTCCCTTTCCCAACCCCTACTTCTTGCATAGGCTGTGGATATAAGCTACGACCTCTTTTACCTCAGCTTCCGTAAGCTTTTTTTCGTAGCTCGGCATTCTGTTCTTGCCCTTCACGACTGCCGCCGTCCATTCTTCGTCCGTTTCCTTCTGGACCTCGTCAGAACAGAAATCGCGCGCCTTGGTGGCCTTTCCAGCAGGAGTTTCACCTTTGCCATCATGCCCGTGGCAACTTGCGCATTTTTCCTTATATATTTTTTCGCCAGCGCCCTCCGCCTTTGCCGGCGAATTCAACAAATAAATCCCGCCTGCAGCAACCGTCACGACTACCGCGAATCTTAGACACCTCGCCGTCCATTTCATGGCTTACTCCTGTTCGTCGTCTCTCGCGAAGCTCAATCAGCGCCACCCTTGCGCGCATGCTCTCCGGCGGGAGTACCTTCGTTTCACAGCCCAATCAGCTTACTTTTTCTTCCCAAGCACCCGGATATATGCCACCAGATCCTTCACCTGCTCTGCGCTAAGGGTCTTGAAAGCCGGCATTTTCCCCTTCCCCTTCGCAATGGCATCGCTCAAATCCGAGTCGCCAGCCTTCTGAACCGCTTCGTCTGCGAAATCCCCAGCCTTCATCGCTTTTCCCGCGGGAGTTTGCCCCTTGCCATCCGGGCCGTGACACGTGGCACATCTCGCCTTGTAAGTCGCTTCCCCTGCGTTGTCCGCGCGGGCCGGCGCGCTCAAGACAGCCGCTCCAGCCAGGACCACGCCAGTCGTGACCGCCGCAATCCAGCTTAAGGTGATTTTCATCTCTTCCTCCCATTGCGCACTGTGCGCGAATTAGATTTCACCGCTCCGGAGCAATTTCACTTAAAACTCTATATCCATTCGAATCCTGGCGCCAGCGCCAGAAATAGTACGCTCAGCCTTTATGCCCCGCTTTCGATCTGGCGGATATACAGAAACAATCCCATAAGCGTAATCAATATGAGAATTACCGCCACGCCGAGCCCTTTTCTCCGGTAATCCCTTTCGGACAGCGCATCCTTCCCCGCCTGCAGATCTTTAGCCGAAATCTTTAATCCAGCTTGAATATCCTGGTCCACCAGCTTTGGTTGAAAGCTGTGGATGGTGACGCGGGCCTTGGTCAGGGAGTCGCGTGCCTGATCCTGCTGCAAGCGCGCCTCGCTGACTTCCATCCCCGAAGACTCCGCCACATTCAATAGTCGATCTGCGGATTTTATTGAATCGTCCAGCTCGGTCAGCTGTGCGAGCATGCTCGCCCGGGCTCGGTCACAATCATCGCCAGGGGTATGGCACTGCATGCACACTCCCTGAGGCCCGGTGCCAAGCTTCGCGTCCGTCGGATGGATGATGCCGTGATTGCTATGACAAACTACGCATCCCGGAAGCCCGGCGTTTTGGAACACTGCTTTGTGCGGGCTCTTATCGTACATCTGCGCCTGGAAAACATGGCAATTAGCACATACATTCCTGACCGAATCCACGCCCGGAGGTGCTGCGCCGTGGTTACCATGGCAAGTGGTGCACGTAGGGGCGCTCAAATCGCCGCGAACCGTCATGGCCTGGTAGTGCACGCTCGTGCGGTAGTTCGCATATTGGTCCGTGGGAATGCCGTAGGGCTTCATGTATGCGGTGTCTGCATGGCAATGCGCGCAAGTTTGCGCGATGTTGAGCGGGTAGACCTTTGAGAGCGAGTCACTGGGTGGACGCAGATTATGCACACCGTGGCAATCGATGCAAACAGCCACCTTTGTATCGCCTCTGGCCAGCAGCCTCCCGTGAACGCTCGTCTGATACTGGCTCAACTGGTCCGTGCGCAAACCGGGGTTGTACTGCTTCATGAGATTCGCATCGGAGTGGCAGCGCCCGCACAGCGCGGGAATTTGGCTGCGTTCGATCTTTCCACGGAATCCTGCCCCTTTGCTCATGGCGTCCATGTCCGCCTTCGTCGTGTCGCCACCGTGGCAGCTCGCGCAAGTCAATCCTTTTTGCGCGTGAATGTCTTGAGAGAATTGCGCTTCGGTAACTTGCAGCGGCGGATCGAGGACGCTGTGGCAATCCAGGCACGTATTGGCGGCTTGCGCGCGGCTTCCCGCCGCAAACGCACACAGCGCCGCGCTCAGCAACACGACTCGCCACACTCCGCTATTTCGCAATGTACGCATAAATGGTCATCGCCACGATATAACAGAGGGCAAACACTCCCGCTCCCCTGACCAGCATCCAGCCACGCTTCGCCCGCCCCTCGAGAAATGGCAGCAATACCCAGATGGCGCCTGCGAGTCCAAACGCGCCAATCCCGAGAAGCTCACCATCTATGTGCATGATTTTCGACGGAATGAATTTCAATGTCTGGAACATGAACATAAAATACCATTCCGGACGGATCCCCGCGGGCGCAGCACCGAACGGGTCCGCCTTCGTTCCCAGCCCCCACGGCAACAAGGCCGCCAGCGACGCCAGGACGCCCAACCCGACGTACCATGCCATAGCCTCCCGGAGCACAAAATTGGGCAAAAACTTCATCTCTCGCACGACGGAGGGATTTGACTTCCAGCTCGATTCGACGCTCGGCGGCACGCTCATGCCAAACCGCTGAACAAGCGCCAGATGAATCAGAATCAGAAATGCTGTCAATCCTGGCAAAATTGCAACGTGGACACCGAAGAAGCGCGTCAGCGTCGCGCCCGTCACCTCTTCGCCGCCCCGCATTAACACCATCAGCGCATGGCCCACGATCGGCACCTGCCCCGTGATTTGTGTTCCCACTTTGGTCGCAAAAAAGGCCAGCGTATTCCAAGGCAGCAAATAGCCGCTGAAGCCAAATCCCAAAACCAGAAAGAGCAGGATCATGCCGCTGACCCACGTCAACTCCCGCGGCTTCCGGTAGGCGCGCAGGAAAAGGACGCTGAACATATGCATGAAAGCGGTAAAAATCATCAGATTTGCGGCCCACGAGTGGATGGATCTTATGAGCCATCCAAATTGCACCCGCGTCATGATGTACTGCACGCTCTCGAACGCTTCGTTCGCGCTCGGCCGGTAATACAAAAGCAGCAAGATGCCGGTGCACACCTGGATCCCGAAGAGAAATAGCGTAATCCCGCCCAGGAAATACCAATAAGAGAGTTTATGAATCGGGACCGTCTTGTGCCGCAGCGGCTCGGTCAGTTTTGCCCAATCGAAGCGCTCATCGATCCAGTCGCGGATATGCTTGATCAGTTGCACTTCAAGCACCCTGTTTGCGGCTGACGACGATTTCATCGCCGCGAATGTTCACCAGAAAACTCTCCAAAGGCCGTGGCGGGGGGCCGGAGACGTTTCGTCCGTCGAGGCCATACGTCCCGTTGTGGCAAGCGCACCAAATTTCGTGCATGTCGCTTCGGTATTGGACTGTGCAGCCGAGATGCGTGCAAACGGCGGACACGGCATGGTAATTACCTTCCGCCGTTAGGAGCAATAAAGCGGGTCTGCTGCCGAACCGGAAGATTTTGTAACCATTCGGCTTGAGGTCTCCGACCTTCGCGGCGACAACCTCGTCTTGACCGAGATTCGGAACGGTCGGCGGCACCAGATATTTCAGCACGGGATAGAGAAAGGATACGACCGAAGCAAACACTCCTCCTCCGAGCAATATCTCAACGAGACGGCGCCTTCCAGAACGAATCTGTGGAGAGTCCGCGGTAGCCATAAGATTTTTTGGAAGCGTGCCGCCGAAAGTGGCGCACTTCCCAACTGCACTAGTGTTTCTTAGCCAGCTCCCGCACGAAATCGGCCAGTTTTTCGATCTGTTCTTTGCTCAGCTTGTCTTCGTAGGCTGGCATCTTGTTCTTGCCTTTTGTAATGACTTGTTGAAGCCCCGCTTCGCCCAGTTTTTGAACGGCCTCGGAATGCAGGTCGGGAATTTTGAGAGCCTTCCCCATTGGCGTCTCGCCCTTGGCGTCGGCTCCGTGACACATCGCGCACTTGGATTTAAACAGAGATTCGCCCGTCTCTTGGGCCGACACGGCTTGGCCGCTGAAAAGGACAAGTCCGACTACAGCAATGCCCGGCAGCAGCCAATTGCGAAAGATTTGTGTGTCCACCCGCTCCTCCATCATTCTGGAATTCTGATCGTCTCAGCCCGAAAGCGTCCAATCCCGCGGTCAGAATGCGTACCGCACGGAAAGTGTGTAAAGGTTCCCGCGGAAATTCCTCGGCGCATAAAAGTCTTGCGCCGCGGCCCCACCGGTACCGAATGTCGGGTCTTCGTGGTAGCCGTAATAATCCCACATGGCTTTGCCCGTCCACTCCTTCGTGAACTTGTACTCGAATCCGCCGTAAGGATGCAGCCATTTGGAATTCAACGGTCCTTCCACTTGGTTGGGTATGAGAGCCAGAGGATCGAGGCGTAGCTGGGAACCGCTCGTACCCGTAAGATTGGCGCCCAAATGCGCGGTGAACCGATGAACCGGCTTATATGAGATATCGAAAAATCCATAACTGGATTTGTTTGTGTACGTCGAAAGCTGCTGGATAAGTCCCGCCACATTGGGGCAGGCCAGGCTCCCCGGAGCGGCTAGGCCGCTAACGTAACAGACAAAAATCTGGGAAAACACGTCGTTGTAGTCATATCCGATTTCCATGCCGAAATTAGCTTTTGGTTGGAGCATCGCGGAGACGCCATAGGCTCGGTTATGCTGCAAATCGGCCTGCTGGAACTGATTGTTGCGTCCTTCCCAGATCAAAATGTTTCCGCTCAGGTTCAGCCAACTGGTTACGTCGTATCTGGTCCGTAGCCGGTATTGCTGCGACTCCTTCGGGCTGATGCGGGTAAACGTGCCATCTGCGCTGAAAAGTTCGGTGTCAAAGCGGATATCCCACTTTTGATTCGGCCGCGCCCAGAGCCCGAACAAGCCCGAATACTCGTTGATAGGGGGCACCGCTGCGCCTGCGGGAGCGAATCCCGTATTCGAAACCAGCGTAATGGAATTGTCTGCGTTCAACGTGCAGCCCGCTGGAAGGTTCGCCTGCGTTACCGGCAGTCCCGTGCCGACGGCACATGCCCCGCGCGCAGCGGTAGCGGCGGTTGGCCCAGGATAAAATATTTGGTTCAACGCTTCGAAAAAATTGTCCGAGATATATCTGTTTCGATAGCGGAATCCGATGCGCGCCCCAAACTTTCGGGAGAAGCGATAGTCAAATTCAGTCAGACTTGTCTTCTCCTCTTGCTTGAGGAATCTGCTGTCGTTGACGAGCGAGAGGTCCGCGGACGAGCTCGTTGTGTGAGCAACGGTTCCGGCCACGGCGCCCAATGGGGGAATGCAGGTGAGCGGCACGGAGGCACCCGGCGTGAAGAAGTTCGCGCCAGTGTTCAGGTTGGGACTAAAGAACGAGCAGCTCGAAAGATCGAACTCCGCTGGATCATGCCAGTTCGAATAGTGGAACGTTTCATTGAAGCTCAGTTTGTCGGTGATGTGCCAGGTCGCGCCCAAATCCGCCACGGCCGCAACCCGCCGCCCGAATACCGGCCCGGTATTGTACTGGTTGCTCAAATTCGAGCGCGATTCCCGTCCCTCGATCGTCTGGTTGTAGTCATAGACATTCATATCTCCGCTCGAATAGCTCACTCGCGCATTCAGATCCCAGTTCTGCCAGTAATTCGATTGCACCGTAAGTTGTTCGGTAGGGGTATTCGTGCGCATCCGTCCATGATCCAGGTATCCATTCGTGTACGCGCTGCACGTCGGATTCACAAAGCCCGAAGCAAGAAACGTCCCTCCGCACGGCTGGCTCGCTCCTGCGTTGAAAGATACACCCAGGTCCACGTTCCGCGTGGGACTCACCTGGAAGGGCTGCGCATAATCCCCGATTCCAGTGTCGTTTTTGAAGTAGGTCCACACCTGGTCGTAGCTGATATTGGTCCGCGGCAACAGCTTGATGTCTATCCCCATCCGGTAGGTATTAACATTGGTGGACACGTTCTGCAGGAGGAACTGCTCCGTGCCCTGGTGAATCGTCGTAAAGGCCGGGCCGTCGTTCGCGTTGCTCGAATACCCCAGTCGAAATCGCACCGGCGACTCGGGACGTATGATCAGGTTGTAATTCCCCATCTTTCGCCGCGTGTTCATATTGTGCGGCGAGAAGTTCAGCACGCATGCGGTGCATACCGTTCCCCCAAACCCTGCTGGCCCGTTCGCAAACGGAGTTGTTGGGTTGAGAGGATTTGCAAGCAAGGAGTAATCCCAGAAGTTCTCGTCCTTGCGAAACAGCGCATCAAACTTGTACCACTTGTTCTTGGCTATCCGCAGCTGCGAGACTTGTTCGGGATCGCCGCCATATCCAAAGTTGCTGAAGTAAAACCTGTCGAAGAGCGTCCCATGATGATCCAGGGATTTCATCTCCGTAGTGAATCCTAACAGCCGCGCCCCTTGCTGCAAATTCACGAACGTATCATAGGCTGCAGTATCGCCGGAGATGCTCGTGAAGCGGCCGCCGAACTCGATCGACTGTTTAACATTGTAATTCCCTTGATCGATGCCCTTTTGCTCTTCGTCGTCCTGTGCCAAAGCGGGTGATGCTCCGCAAAGCAGCATTGCGCCGACCAACAATAAGCCAAGGCATGTCAGCGGGTGTCTCATTCCGTATCTTCCTGCCTGATAGGCTCCCTGCATGGCGTCTCTCCCTTACGGAGTAAAGAAAAATTGATTGCTGTTTGAACCATGAATCGCTGTGTGGCACATGGTGCAGGCTTGATATTTCTGCGCCTGGTTGTGGAAAGTGGGAGTGGCTGGCGCGCCGGCGTCCGCCGAGAATGCGTGGCATTCGAGGCACAACAGGTTCACTTGGGCGCGCTTGAGCAAACGCGGGTTGGAAGACCCGTGTGGCATGTGGCACGCGGTGCAGCCTTCGATCTTCACCGCTTCGTGTTCGTACACAAAGGGACCGGCTTTATCCGTGTGGCACGTGAAGCAAACCAAATCTTGCGATCCCGTCGCCCGCAACTGGTGCGCCTGGAATCCGCCATGTGGATTGTGGCAATCCGTGCACTTCACCAGCCCCTCGTTCACTTTGTGATGAAAGGGCCGATTGAAATCCTGCTTTTTGTCCAGATGGCAGCCGTAGCAAAGCGTTGGCTGGCTTACTTTCAACAGCTTCTGGCTCTCCTTCGCATGATGGGGATCGTGGCAGTTGATGCAGCCCACCCCGTTCTGCAAGTGGATAGACCGCGCAAAATTGCCGTGTTCCTCTCCATATTGGTGGCAGCCGAGACATCTCGCGCTGGTCTCCTGCGCCGAGGCGTTCTTGAAAGTGAATATCTTGGTCTTGTCACCGCCGCCATCGACGTGCGCCTTCCCGGGTCCGTGACAGGCCTCGCAGCCGTGCCATTCCGGTCCCTTTTTCGTGTCCAGAGTGGTTACATAATGTGGAGAATCCTCATAATTCTTAAAGAAGTCCTTGGTCGGCATGTCCGCGTGGCAGGTCTTGCATGTCTCGGAGCCGACATAGAGCGATGGGTCCGTCGGCCGGACATAGACGGACTGTTTTGAATCGTCTTTTGCCTTCTCTGGCTTGGACTGCCCGCCCCAGGACAGCGTGGCCGCCACGAGAAGCAGTGGTAGGCTGAGCAATAGCGCTATTCTTGGCTTCTGCGTCTGAAGACCCATCTTCACCCCTCCACTCACTCACCCACCCGCTGGAAATCGAGGTTTTTCAAAATTACAGCACGCCCCATTCCAAGTCTGTGACACCCATCACATCGCCGCATTCCTGCTGAAGATAACGCTCATAGCGTCCCTTCCAACGGAGAATGGCCCATTGTCTCAAAACACAAATTTACGCCAGACACCGATTTGATACTGTGGAAATCAGGCTGGACCAAACTGGAATCGGGGTTCGTCAAACTGGCAGTCTCCGCCGGGACTCCTGTACCATCCGCCCCTGTGCGGTATCGTCGCATTGAGGTAACTGCAGCGGTATAATTCATAAAGCGCCATATTGATGTCAAGAACAGAAAATATCTGTGCAATACAACACCTTCGCGCGTGACGGGAATCACAGCAAGCCCAGGTTCGCAAGTCAATGCTGGCGAGAGGCCAAATGACCCCGCCTCCTCGAATAGCAGGCTGCTTCTTCAAGCGGAGTTATTCCTCGGCAGGCGAATAGCCGCCCCTCCATGAATAAAACTAATGATTGAGTATCCATTTCCAGCTTCACACGCTCCAATACCAGGGACACGCTTCCAATCGAGTCATTGGAGCTAGAATCTAATCGAAGGAGTGAACCTCATGCCTCCCACTTCTGGCACAGGATCCGCTCAAGCAGCCCTGCCTCAGCCCCTATCTCCAGAAGAGTTGCGCAAAGTCCATGCCTACTGGCGCGCCGCCAACTATCTCTCTGTCGGGCAAATCTACCTGCTCGCGAATCCGCTCCTGCGCGAACCCTTGCACCTCAGCCACATCAAACCGCGTCTTCTCGGGCATTGGGGCACCACGCCCGGCCAGAATTTCATCTACGCCCACTTGAATCGCCTTATCAAGAAGCACGATTTGAACGTCATTTATGTTTCCGGCCCGGGACACGGCGGTCCGGCTCTCGTGGCGAATACTTACCTGGAAGGAACCTACAGCGAGTTCTATCCGCATGTTCCTCAAACCGAGGACGGCATCCGGAGACTGTTCAAGCAATTCTCCTTTCCCGGTGGAATTCCGAGCCACGTCGCGCCGGAAACCCCTGGCTCCATTCACGAAGGCGGCGAGCTCGGCTACTCGCTCGCCCATGCTTACGGCGCAGCGTTTGATAATCCGGATATGCTCGTTTGCTGCGTCGTCGGCGACGGCGAGGCCGAAACGGGGCCGCTCGCAGCCAGTTGGCACTGCAACAAATTCCTCAATCCCGCCCGCGATGGCGCTGTGCTTCCAATCCTCCATCTGAACGGTTACAAGATCGCGAATCCGACCGTGCTTGGCCGCATGACCAGCGAACAGCTCACTCAACTCTTTTCCGGCTACGGCTACAAAGCCTATTTCGTCGAGGGTCACGATCCGCAAGCGATGCATCAGCTTATGGCCCACACCATGAGCACCGTACTCGAGGAAATTCATTCCATCCAGAATCATGCGCGCGGCAAACACGACGCCACGCTGCCCTCGTGGCCGATGATCGTTCTCCGCACTCCAAAAGGCTGGACCGGCCCCAAAGTCGTCGATGGCAAACCCGTCGAAGGCACCTGGCGCGCGCATCAGGTCCCGATCGGCGACTTTGATAAACATCCCGAGCACCTCGCGCAACTCGAAGCTTGGATGAAAAGTTACAAACCAGAAGAACTTTTCGACGAGAGCGGCAAGCTCGTCGCCGAACTTGCCGAACTTGCTCCCTCTGGTAATCGCCGCATGGGCGCCAATCCGCACGCGAACGGTGGCCTTCTTCTCCGCGAGCTGGCCATGCCGGATTTCCGCGACTACGCCTTCAACGTGACCAGACCCGGAACCGAAAACGCCGAAGCAACGCGCATTCTAGGGCATTTTCTCCGCGACATCATGAAACTCAACATGGACGCGCAAAACTTCCGTGTCTTCGGCCCGGACGAAACCGCCTCCAACCGCCTCGAAGCGCTCTACGAAGTGACCGACAAACTTTTTATGGAGCCGACGCTCCCGACCGACGAATTCCTCTCTCCCAATGGCCGCGTCCTAGAAGTCCTCAGCGAGCACATGTGCCAGGGCTGGCTCGAAGGCTATCTGCTCACCGGCCGCCACGGCTTTTTTTCCTGCTACGAAGCGTTCATTCACATCGTCGATTCCATGTTCAATCAGCATGCCAAATGGCTAAAGGTCACTCGTGGCATTCCCTGGCGCCGCCCCATCGCCTCGCTCAACTATCTTCTGACCTCCCACGTCTGGCGCCAGGATCACAATGGCTTCACGCATCAGGATCCCGGCTTCATCGACCACGTCATGAACAAAAAAGCCGACATTGTGCGCGTCTACTTGCCCCCCGATGCCAACACGCTTCTCTCCGTCGCCGATCACTGCCTCCGTAGCCGCAATTACGTCAATGTCATCGTCGCCGGCAAGCAGCCTGCTCTCCAGTGGCTGGACATGAAATCCGCTATCGAGCATTGCACTGCGGGGCTGGGAATTTGGGAATGGGCCTCGAATGATAACGGCACCGAGCCGGACGTCGTTATGGCCTGCGCGGGAGACATCCCCACACTTGAAACCCTGGCCGCCGTCGACTTGCTCCGACAGAATTTTCCCGGCCTCAAAATCCGCGTCGTCAATGTCGTAGACCTCATGACCATTCAGCCGCACTCCGAACACCCTCACGGCCTTTCCGACGCCGATTTCGATTCCATCTTCACCACCGACAAGCCCATCATCTTTGCCTATCACGGCTACCCCTGGCTGATTCATCGCCTCACCTATCGCCGCCACAATCATCACAATCTCCACGTTCGCGGCTACAAAGAGGAAGGCACCACCACCACTCCCTTCGACATGACCGTCCTCAACGATCTCGATCGCTTTCATCTTGCCGGCGACGCCGTCGATCGCATCGAGCGCCTTCGCCCGATAAATGGCCATTTCAAACAAATGCTGCGCAACAAACTCGTCGACCACAAGCTTTACATCCACGCGCACGGCGAAGACATGCCCGAAATCCGCGACTGGAAATGGCCGCACTGAATGAGGGTTCTCGTCCTGAATTCCGGCTCGAGCAGCCAGAAATCGCGCCTCTTTGAACTCGGCGCTGCGCTTCCCGATTCGCCGCCAACTCCGCTCTGGGAAGCCAAAATCGAATGGCTCGATGAAGGCACTTCGCTCGAAGTGCGCACCAACACGGGAAAAACGCGCGCCGAGCGGTTGAATCCTGCGAAGAGGTCTGAAGCCATCGCGCATTTGTTGCAGGCACTGGTCTCCGGTGAGACTCGAGTGCTTGCGCAACTTTCGGAGATCGATGTTGTAGGACATCGGGTGGTGAACGGAGGGCGCAAGTTCACCAAGCCGGCGCGGATTACGCCGGAAGTTACGGCGGCGATTGAAAAGATGGCAGTGTTTGCGCCGCTGCACAATCGAGCAGAGTTGGAAGGCATCGCGCAGATTGAGAAATTGTGCGGGGCTGTGCCACAGGTGGCGGTATTTGATACTGGCTTCCATGCGACGCTGCCCGACGCGGTGGCGATATATCCCGGGCCATACGATTGGGCGCAACGCGGGATTCGCAAATTCGGGTTTCATGGAATCAATCACCAATATTGCGCGGGGCGGGCTGCGCAGTTGCTGAGGCGAAATCTCGAGGACCTGAAACTGGTGACGTGCCATCTGGGAAATGGATGTTCGCTGGCGGCGATTCGCGGCGGAGTGAGCGTGGATACGACGATGGGATTTACGCCGCTGGAAGGATTGATGATGGGAACGCGGTCGGGATCGGTTGATCCGGGGATTCTGACGTACTTGATGCGGCAAGATGGACTGGATGGGAAGACTCTGGATGACTTGTTGAACGCGAAATCGGGATTGCTGGGAATTTCCGGAGTATCGAGCGACATGCGCGAAATTGTTGTGGCGATGAAGCAGGGAAACGCGCGGGCGAAGCTGGCGTTCGATATTTTTGTGCACCGGCTGCGGAGCGGGATCGGGGCGATGGCGGCGGCGCTAGGCGGGATCGATGCTTTGGTGTTCACGGCGGGGATTGGTGAGAATTCGGCGGAAGTGCGGGCAGCGGCGTGCGATGAACTGGGATTTCTGGGAGTGCGGCTCGATTTGGAAAGGAATCTGACGAGCGGGGCGGATCGCGATGTCGCTGCGAAAGATTCGAGAGTTCGCGTGCTGCTGATCGCAGCGCAGGAGGATTGGGCGATTGCGCGGGAATGCTGGAAGTTGCGGTAGCCCCCCCGCCACCCCGGGTGTTTTGCAGAAAGAGTGCGGAAACGATTGAAAAGATGGGAGATAGCATTTTTCGCAGTGCAAAAGAGTGCGCAATAGTGTGAAAAGAAAAGAGTTAGCAGATTTGACGGGCGAAGAGAAATCACCAGCAGCAAGGTAAACGAGCTGCGTGGAGAGGTCGCCCCGGGTGTTTCCAGAAATTTGGCTACAGACACATGAAGGGATTGGAGTTGCGGCAAATCCTGTGTGGGCCAATGTTTGGCGGAGAGGGAGGCTAAGGAGGTTGAGGGAGCCGGGGAGCTAAAGCATGAAGAGGACGGATTAGGCGGCAGAAACATGCGGAATGATAGCATCTTATTAGCAATATGTCAACTAAATTCATGGAGTTACTGTATTGTCATTCGAACGGCGAGGGCGGACTCGAATGAGGGCGGCGTAAGTTGAGGGATTGGAAGGAGTTGGCGGGATAGTGAATGATTTATTACCGCTGTGGAAATTTGTGGAAAAACAGGAGGTCGGAGGCTGAGGTTGAGTTGCGGAAAGCGGAATCTCGCCGGGACGAGCACAAAGTTAAGGGCTGAGAGAGGCGTGCGGGGGAGAATGTGCGCTCTGTCCTGCGGGGGCAAATCCGTTGTGCAATGAGAAGCACAAGCGTACGATGCGCGGGTCCGCCATCCGCATTCGAGTTTCCGGGAAAACTGTGGTGAATCCCTGGCAATTCGGCCAATCATGAAGGTCGACTCCAAATCGCTGACGATCTTCTTCCGCGACCAGGGCATCTATCTGGCCATAGCTCTTGTGATCGGCGCGGTCTTCTGGGCCATCGGTCAGCCCATAAATCCATTCACTGTCATCTTGTATTCCCTGTGCCTCGGGAATTTCTTGACGCCGCCGATGCAATGGCTCCACGCGCTCTATGAAAAACCCGCTCCGTACGACTGGCTAATTTTCCTCATCCTGCTCTGCCTCCTCACGCCCCCTGTGTACATTCTATCGAGCGTCGTTGTCTGGCTGCTCGCGCCACCCACCCCTCAGTCGCTCAGCCACTTGCTCCGCACTGGCTGGAAGCTTCCCTTCCTGGTCACCGTCGTCTACGGCGTGATGAATTTTCTCTACGGCCGGACGCGTGCGCGACTCGAGCGGCGCAATTTCGAACTGCAGCGCATGGTCCAGGCCGGCGCGGCGCGGCTTGAGATTCAGGACGAGGAATTGCAGCGGGCGCGGGAGATTCAGGAGTCGCTGCTGCCGAAGGAGATTCCACAGCTTCCAGGATTCGAGGTAGCCAGCGCCTGGAAGCCGGCGCGGGCGGTCGGTGGAGATTATTTCGATGTATTGAAACTCGGCCCAAATCGCCTGGCCATCTGCATCGCCGACGTTTCGGGCAAAGGTGTTCCCGCCGCCCTGTTGATGGCCAACGTGCAGGCGAGCCTGCGGGCATCCGTTCGGGACCTGGATAGCCCGGCGCGGGTATGCAGCATTATCAACGGCATGCTGTGTGAAAGCATCGCGGCCGACAAATTCGTGACCTTTTTTTGCGGCGTGTTGGACGCCGCGTCGCGCACTTTTCGCTACTGCAATGCCGGGCATCCGTATCCAATCCTGGTTTCATCGGGAGCAGTGCGCACGCTGGACCAGAACGGAGCTGTGCTGGGCGTTTTCCCCACCTGGACGTATCAAGACTCGAGCGTGGACCTGAGCTCGGGCGACCGCCTGCTGCTATTTACCGACGGCATCACCGAGGCCGAGGGGCCCGGAGGCGAGGAATTCGGAATGGAAAAAGTCGCCGCGTTTGCCGAAAGCCATGCGGCGAATTCGGCCGTGAAGATGAATCAGCAATTGATCGCACAGGTGACGGAGTTCTGTGGCGCTCACTTTCGGGATGACGCTACACTGCTCGTGGTGGCAGCGAAGTAGGTCAGCCCGCCCTTGCAAAACCGGCAAGGACGGGCCACGCAAAATCTCTCTGCGGATTCTAGGGTCGGGGGACCGCCTAATGCGCGTGGTAGCAGTTTCTCTGTATGCAGAAAGCGTCATTCTGAAGACACACCCTGTGGGCGCTCAACAAAATCGTGTCTTTCGCCACGCTTCCTGCGCCCTGAAGCCGATATTCACGTACCGGCGTCGTCGGATGCTATCAGTGGTGCAGGACGATTTTAGAGAGTAAGTAAATCAAAGATGCTAGTTCAAACAGCTTGAGGACGAGAGATTTCAGGCTCTCAACAATTGAATCGGCTGATTTCAAGAGTCTGAGAACAGAGTCTCTCTTCTTGCGGTTACGCATGTAATGATGGCCGTTACTTCTGGATTGGTGCTCTACTCCTTTCAAAACAAAGAAGCCGCGGCACGAATTTTGCGGCTCCAAAAAACCCGACGATGACAATTACTTGTGGGAGGAATCTGGGGTTAGAGTGCGACCATGCACCAGTAAATCGGTTTTGCCTCTCTTAATATATGGATGGAATCCTACCTAATTATGCCCCTTTAGCCCGTATGTCATTGAAAACACAGAGCAAGATTTTCTGGACAAGCCTCAGTCGTCATCTAGGCGGAGGTTTATGCCTGTACACTCAGCCCAATCCTCTTTGCTACCGAGGCCGGGTGTGAAGTTCCCAATTTTGTAAAGGCCCTTATCATCGTAAAAGTCGTGCAACTCACGAAGCCGTTCGTACAAACCTTGACACGCATTCCGATATTCCATGGAGCAGGTAGAGGGCGGTTTCCTTTTTAATTCCTTCATCCGTTTGATTAGTTTGGCTTGAAACCGGTCAGCCAAGTTCGTGACGTGCGACTTGCTGACGCCGATTGCTTGCCCTACTTCACGTACCGTGCGGCCTTCTACGCGCAAGCCGGTAAACGCACCGCGTTCTTGTGGGCTGCCGACGGTAGATAGCTCCGGCACCCGCATCAACTCCTTGAACAAATCGTGAGCATACAACATGGGCGACTTGTAGTTTACAACATCGGGCGATTTCGGGGCGAAATGTCGATTCAGGTGCGAAGGCCAAAACTGTGAGTCGGGTCCAAGTACTTGGAAAATCAAGGGCATTCTGAAGCCGAGGGCGAGAGTTGAGCCCACGACCTACTGATTACGAATCGGCTGGCCCCGTGTGAACAAGCCAGAGCATTACGCCGGCATTGTCGAAAGGCGCGCAGCTGGCTCGGGTATTCTGTCTGCCAGAGAGTCGCCCAAGAGCTGCATGATGAATTAGTCGAGGTGGAGGATGGCGGTTTGGGAGGAGGGGTCGTCGGAGGGGGAGTGGGTGAAATGGAAGCGGCGGGCGAGGGCCAGCATGGGGCGATTTTCCGAGAGGATGTGGGCGACGATGGTATGGATTTTTTCGGCGCGGGCGATCTCAATGAGGCAGGAGACGAGTTCGCGGCCGAGGCCGGCGCCCTGGAAGCGGTCGGAGACGAGGACGCCGAGTTCGGCTGATTCGCTGCCGAGCTGGCGGGTGAGGCGGCCGACGGCGAGGATTTCATGGGCGCCGGTGCGAGGATCGGCGCGGTCGGCGACGAGAGCGATTTCGCGGTCGTAATCGACGCAGCATTTGCGGATGAGGCGTTCGTGGGCGACGCGGGAATCGAGCTTCTGGATCTGGAAATAACGGAGATAGACGGAGCTATCGGAGAGTGTGCCGTGGAAGGCGACGAGAAGGGGCTCATCTTCGGGACGAATGGGGCGAAGGGTGACTTCGCTTGCGTCCTTCATCTTCCAGCGCGAAATATATTGCGAAGGATAGGGACGAATCGCCGGGCGCGGCAATTGGGAATCCTGCACTTCGGCTCCGTAGAGAACGATGCGCGCGTCGAGCGCGAGGAGCTGTTCGGAGGAGGCTAGAACGGGATTGATATCGATTTCGCGGAGGCGGGGCTGCTCGACGACAAGCTCGCTGAAGCGGACGAGAAGAGTTTCGAGAGCGGGAAGATCGACGGGTTTTCGGCCGCGAACGCCGCGAAGGGCTTTGAGGATTTTGGTTTGCTCCATGAGGCGCGCGGCGAGAGTGGAATTCAGTGGAGGAAGGGCGAGAGCGTGGTCTCGATAGACTTCGACGAGCTGACCGCCAGAGCCGAAAAGAATGACGGGGCCGAACTGGGCGTCTATAGAGCTGCCGAGGATGAGCTCGTAGCCATCGGCGCGGATCATGGGCTGGACGGTGACGCCGAGGAATGCTTCGCGGCCTGATTTGGCGGCGACGGAGGATTCGATGGCGCGATACGCCTCGCGCACAGCTTTTTCATCAGCGAGATTCAGCTGGACACCGCCGACATCGGTCTTGTGCGTGACAATTTCGGAATGGAGCTTGAGTACAACAGGAAATTTGATTTCGCCGGCTTTTTCGGCGGCTTCGTCTTCGGTTTTCGCAAGAAGAGTCGGAACGGTGGGGATGCCATAGAGCTTGAGAATTTCTTTCGATTCTAATTCGGTGAGCAGCGTCCTGCCAGAGGAAGCCGCGGCGTCGAGAAGCTTTTTGACTTTATCTCTTCTGCCGCTCCAGACGCTGGGATCGTCCGCGGAGAAAGGCGTTTCGTACAGTCCGCGAAGATTGTAGGAATAGTTCCACATGGACTTGAAAGCGCGCACGGCGGAATCGGGATAGGCAAACGCAGGAATCCCTGCGTTGTTGAGAATGTTGACGCCGGCTTCGACCGCTTTGCCGCCCATCCAACTGGCGAGTAGAGGCTTTCCGTGAACGCTGGCATGGACTTTCAGGCCTTCGGCAACGTGCGCGGGATTGGTCATGCCCTGGGGAGCAAGTATCGTGAGCAGCCCGTCGCAACCGGGATCGCGAATGGCGATCTCCGAAGCGCGGGAATAGCGTTCGGGATCCGCATCGCCGAGGATGTCGATGGGATTGGCGTGGCTCCAGTGAGGCGGAAGAAAAGCGTCGAGCGCTCTGTGCGAGACGTCGGAAAGTGCGGCGAGTTCGCCGCCGATGGCCATCAACGTATCCGTGGCGAGAACGCCGGGACCGCCGGCGTTGGTCAGGATCATGAGACGCGGGCCGCGAGGGCGAGGCTGTTTGCCGAGAACATCGGCGATGTGGAACAACTCGGAAATGCGATCGACGCGCAGGATTCCGCAGCGGCGGAAGGCGGCGTCATACACTTCGTCGCTGCCGGTCATGGCGCCGGTGTGGGAAGCGGCGGCTTTCGACGCAGCTTCTGAGCGCCCCGCTTTGATGACGATGATGGGCTTGCTGAAGGAGACTTCGCGCGCCGCGGAAAGAAAGGCGCGGGCGTCGCCGATGGATTCCATGTAGAGAAGGATGCTTTCGGTTTTATCGTCCTGCCCGAAGAAGGAAAGGAGATCGCCCCAGCCGACGTCCAGCATCGAGCCGGTGGAAACGATGGCGCTGAAACCGACTTGTTCAGAGAGGCTCCAATCGAGAATTGCGGTGAGCAGAGCGCCGCTCTGACTGAGAAAAGCGACGCTCCCGGGGCGCGCGATGTCGTGAGCGAAGGTGGCGTTCAATCCGAGCCAGGGATTCATCAGGCCGAGGCAATTGGGCCCAATCAGGCGCGTCGAGCCTTTGCGGAGTTCGGCTTGAATCTGACGCTCGAGAGCCGCGCCGTCGGGGCCCATCTCCTTGAAGCCCGCGGAAATCACCACGATGGAAGGGACTTCGGCCTTTACGCACTCAGCAACAATCCCCGGCACGGTCGTCGCGGGAGTGACTACGACGGCCAAGTCGATGCTTTCCGGAATCGCGCTAATCGTCGGGTAGCACGGCAGGCCGAAAATTTCCTTCCGGTGAGGATTTACGGGAAACGCCCGGCCCTTGTAGCCACCCTGAACAAGATTTCGCAACGTTGTGGCGCCGACGCTTCCCTCGCGGTCGGTGGCGCCGACAAGAGCGACAGAGGCTGGGGAGAAAAAACTCATCATGGAAGAGCGTTTGGTGATTTGAAACGTTGCAGGCATCGTGGCTCCGATTGTCCGTGAGAAGTATCGCTTTTCAGAGCGTCCATTTCCAGCCAGCGGAGGAAAAGCGACGCAACTAGAAATCGCGCAGAGTGCTGAAGGGGGCAGCAACCCGGACGGCGTTCAGCACCGCGAGCAGGTCGATAAATTCCTGAGCGATGGCACCGCCGATGGGAGGCAGCAAGCCGAAAGCCGCCAATATCATACCGAAAATGCTAAGAACCATGCCTCCGATGACGCTTTGGAGCGCGATCTGGCGCATTCTTCGGCCAATGTGCATGAGTTCGTCGACCTTTTGAAAGGAGCGCTCGAGGATGACGGCGTCGGCGGCTTCCGCCGTGATGTCTGTATCCTGCCCGAAGGCAACGCCGACGGTGGCTGCCTGCATGGCGGGAGCATCATTAATTCCATCACCCAGAAATACGGTCGGGCCCAATTTTGTTTCGGCGCGAACCAAATCCACTTTTTCTTCCGGGCTTTTTGATGCGAAGGCTGCGTCTATTCCGATTTTCGTGGCGAGAGAGCGGACTTCCGGCTCGCGGTCGCCGGAGATGAGAATGACCTTCGTCACGCGGTGATGAGGAGAGAGATGAGTAACGAAGACGCGGCTATCCGATCGAGGAGCATCCTCAAAACCAAACAGCGCGGCGAAAGAGCCATCGAGAAAGATGAGACATTCGAGGCCAGGCTCGACTGGGGGCAGGCGGAGTTCATCGGCGGAAACCTTTTTGCGTCCCGTGATAAGAATTTCGTGCCCGTTCGCAGTACCCTTCATTCCCTGCCCAGGGCTTTCGCTGACTCGAGTTGCGGGTGACAACTGACAGCCGCGGCGCTCGGCCTCCTCCAAAATGGCGCCAGCCAAGGGATGTTTCGAATAGCGTTCCAGACTCGCCGCGAGTGCGAGGACTTCGTTTTCTTGAAAACTTGATGCGCAAACAATGCGCGTCAAAGTGGGCTTGCCGTAGGTGAGCGTTCCCGTTTTGTCGAAGATGAAAGTGCGGCAGCGATCGATCTGCTCGAGAACGGCGGGATTTTTGATGATGATGCCACGCCTTGCAGAGAGCGAGATCGCGCCGATAATGGCGACGGGAATGGCGATGAGCAACGGACAAGGCGTGGCGATTACAAGGACGGCAAGAAAGCGATTGACTTCACCACTCATCGCCCAAGCAAGAACCGCAACGCCAACGGCGAGCGGCGTGTACCAGGCTCCCAGAATATCTCCGAGGCGGCGCAATTTGGGACGGCGCTGCTGGGTCTCTTCCATAACGCGCATGATGCGGGCGTAGCGTGAATCGATGGCGAGTTTTTCCGCACGGATTGTAAGCAAGGCTTCGCCGTTCAGTGCGCCGGATAATACCGCGGCGCCCGGAGCCTTTTCGACTTCGAACGGCTCACCGGTGAGATAGGCTTCGTTCATCGAGCCCTGGCCCTCGACGACGACTCCATCCACGGGACAAATTTCGTGCGGAAGAATGGCAAGTGTGTCTCCCACGACGATCTCGGCCACTTTTACGTCAGTAAGACCTTTCGCCGACTTGCGATGAGCGATACTGGGCATGCGCTTTGCGAGAGCATCGAGCACACGAGAAGCGCGCCGCGTGGCAAATTCTTCCAGCGCGGTGCCTCCAGAAAGCATCAGGACGACGATGGATGCGACCAAGTACTCACGGAGGAGAGCAGCGGTAACGATCGAAATTGCAGCCAGGAAATCGGAACCGAACTCGCCGGCCCACAAACTTTTCCCGAGACTTAGAAGCAAGGGCAGGCCACCGACAAGCAACGTCACGTACAGAGGAATGTTGGCGAGCGGCCGCGCCCCAATTGGCGCGAAGCGCAGAAATAAGTGAACAACGATGCCGATCGCCGCTACGAAGGCAATCAGTCTGGTTGCAAATTCAGGCGCTGTGAAAAAGGACGGTTTCTGCGCGAGAGGCGAAATGTCAGCCACGACCGGGTCGATCGGCGGAGCAGCGACGGGATTACGCGGACCTGTCACGCCGCAGCCTCGGTGGTTTTCAGACGTGCGTGCAAGTTCTTTTGGAAGAAGCCGCGCTTTGCGAGCTCGACTAGCAAGAGGTAAGTGACGATGGAAATTGCGAGGAAAATGAAATAGGGCCACGGGAGCGGCGTAAATCCTAGAAGGCCTGCTAAGGGCGACCACGGAAGAACAAGACCAACGGTGAGAGCCAGGAGGGTGTTGATAATCAGCCAGCGGCTGGGGAGGCTTCGCAAGGGGTTTCCGGCCGTTCGAATGACAAAGAGCACCAGCGTTTGGGTGGCCAGGGATTCCACGAACCATCCAGTGTGAAAGAGGGCCTCTGAAGCGTGGAAAAAATGGAGCAAGACGTAAAACGTCAAGAAGTCGTAGATGGAACTGATGGGGCCAACAAAGAGCATGAAGTTCCGGATGAGACGCATGTCCCAACGCTGGGGGCCGCGAAGATAGGATTCATCGACGTTGTCGGTTGGGATGGCGATCTGGGCGCTGTCGTAGAGGAAGTTATTCAGAAGAATCTGCGTCGAGAGCATGGGAAGAAATGGGAGAAAGAGAGAGGCGCCTGCCATGCTGAACATATTTCCGAAATTCGAGCTGGTGGCCATCAGCAAATACTTAAGAACATTTCCGGACGCCCGGCGCCCTTCCAGGATGCCCCGGTGCAGGATGCTCAATCCAGGCGTTAGAAGAATGATGTCTGCGGCATCGCGCGCGACGTCCACGGCGGTTGCGACGGAAATGCCCACGTCGGCTGCATGAAGCGAAGGAGCGTCGTTAATTCCATCACCGATGTAGCCGACGACATGGCCGCGTTGCCGGAGCGCACGAAGGATTCGCAATTTCTGCATGGGAGTGACGCGGGCGAAGACGGTGGCCTCTTCCGCCATGTGGCCCAAGGCGGGCTCGGTCATGGTCTCGATTTCTGGTCCGAGGAGCACCACAGAAGCCGCGAGGCCTACCTCTTCGCATGTGTGTTTCGCAACCAATTCGTTGTCGCCCGTCAGAATCTTGAGGGTGATTCCGTCGCGCCTCATCTGCGCAAGGGCCTCCGCGGCATCGGGGCTAGCAGGGTCGTCAAAAGCCAGAAAACCGGCGAGCACGAAGGAATTTTCGTCTTCGGGTGAGAAGCCCTCGCGCTTATCCGTTTTGCGGAAAGCGACAGCGAGAACGCGAAGGCCCTGGGCGCAAAGATTCTCGTAGACTCTGCGGGCATTTTCCCGAGCGGCCGCGTCGAGCAAGAGCTGCTGTTCTCCGGACTCGTACGACACACAGAGAGCGAGAATGCCTTCCGGCGCGCCCTTGGTGATGAGGAGGCGTTCGGTTGCGGAGGTGGTCTTGGGCTGGAGGACAACGGAGAGGCGGCGACGATTGAAATCGAAGGGGATCTCGTCACATTTGGTGAACGCGTTCGCAGTTTGCGTTTTGTCTTGCAAGATGGCGGCGTCCAGAGGGCTACGGATGCCAGTTTCGAACGTGCTATTCAAGAACGCGAGGCGAAGCGGATGCCCAGCGTTTTGCCCGAGTGCATCGACGGAAGAATGGAGCTTCATGAGTCCCACGGTCAGCGTTCCGGTCTTGTCGCTGCAGAGCACGTCAATGCTGCCAAAATTCTGAATCGCCGGGAGGTGCTTCACGATCACTTGTTCGCGGGCCATGCGGACGGCTCCGCGCGTCAGCGTCACGGAGGTGATCATGGGAAGGAATTCGGGCGTCAGGCCGACGGCGAGGGCGACGGCAAAGACGAACGATTCGAACGCATCCTTGTGGAGGGCCACACGGATTATGAGAATGAAGAGAACGAGGAACAAAACCACCCGCATGATCAGCATGCCGAATTGCCGTAAGCCTCGCTCAAACTCGGTCTCTCCGGTGCGCTCCCTCAATTTCGCGCCGATGAGTCCAAACGACGTCCGGCTCCCCGTAGCCGCAATACGGGCAAGGGCTGTTCCGCTGACTACAGACGTTCCGAGGAAGACGCGATTTGGCGACTCGGCGCTGGCTTCGCTGGCAGTTTCTGAGGACTTGGCATCTTTTTCCGCCGGCATGGACTCGCCAGTAAGCGCTGCCTGTTGAACATAGAGATCACGCGATTCGAGAAGCAGGCCGTCGGCGGGGACCAGATCTCCGGCCACGAGGCGTATGAGGTCACCGGGAACGACCTGCTCCCGCGGAATCTCGTGCCATTTATCGTCTCGCATCACCGTTGCAGTCAGACAGACATGCTCTCGGAGCTTGCGGGCGGCAGTCTCGGACCTGTAGGTCTGAAAAAAATTTATCGCCACGCTCAGCATGGCAATGACGAAGATGATGGCGGCATCGGCCGTCTGACCAACGGCCACGGAAAGCACACAGGCAATCAGAAGGATGATTACGAGGGGGTTGATGAGCATCGAGAGCAATTCCACAACCAGCGCCCCCTGGCGGCGAGGAGTGGGATCGTTCGGGCCGAACTGACGAAGCCGTGCCTCAGCCTCTTCCTGGGTTAATCCTGAGGGGCTCATCGTGACCTTGTTGGCCGATGGTGGGGTTGCGGTGAACTCGGGACTCATGGCCCTTCCTAGGAAGTAGTTCCCGGAATCAAACGCCACTATAGTGGAGATGGGGACGCCGGAATGCGAATTTCATCACTGCGGCAAGTGACGTGCGTCACCGCATCGGGCTGGCATTAGCGACAAATATAAAAAAAGGAGGAACGATCCATGAAAGCCGCTCCCGCCAAGATTTCTGTAGGATTCCGAAACATCCTGTTCGCGACGGACTTCTCCGCCGCTGCCGCCAGCGCAATTCCTTACGTTAAGAGAATTGCCAAACATTACGAAGCAAATCTGTTTGCCCTGCATGTCCACCCACCTGTGGTGAATCCGATGACTCCGCCAGAAACGTGGGCGGCCGACGCGGCAGCTGCCGAAGCTCGCGATCAGAGGCACCGCGAACAACTGATAAATACCTTCTCTGGATTTCCCACCACGGTGCGGATAGAAGAGGGAGATATTCAACCGAGGATTAAACAGGCGATCGATGAAAACGATATCGATCTCATGGTGATTGGCACGCGGGGGAGGACCGGATTCGGCAAGCTGCTTTTGGGTTCGGTGGCCGAGGAAATCCTGCGGACGGTGACGTGCCCGGTTCTGACCGTAGGACCACAGGCCGACCTCTCGCGAGGATCCGATGGGCAGATACGCGAGATTTTGTACGCGACGGACTTTGCTTCGGAAAGCCCAGCCGCGGCAGCTTACGCCGTATCGCTTGCGGAAGAGTTTCAAGCACGTCTGGTCTTGTTGCACGTACTACCCAAGCTGGATGCCAATGATTTGGTGATGGCTTCGGACGTCGAAGCGTCATTGAGGGTGCTGCTTGAAAAATTGGTTCCGGCGGAGGCCAAAGACTGGTGCAAACCAGATTATTACGTCGAAGTAGGCGATCCGGCGGACAAGATTTTGGAGTTGGCGCGCCTGCGCGAGTCCGACTTGATCGTGCTGGGAGTGAAACAGGAAGAAGGGGTTCGGGGAGCGGCGACGCATCTGCCCATCACAACAACCCACAAAGTGGTCTCGAGAGCGACATGCCCGGTTCTGACGGTTCGGAGTTGACTTGGGCTTACCAGAGCGCGCAGGACGAAGCAATTGAATGATCCAACTGGATCCGTTTGGGATCAATAGATCGCAGCAGGACCGCAAACGCAGTGTTTGGCGGAGGATCCTGCGATCGCGCAAGTGATGGAATCAGCCCAGGTATATCCTCACTATCGATGAAATGAGATGAGCATGAACGCAGGCGCAATTGTGAACGCTTGCGCACACGAGTGGAGTGAGAATCACGAGGCAAAAGAACCTGGCTGGCTGTCGAGAATTTAGGCGGCAGCTACGAAGCGGCAGGCTTCCGGTTTCGCCACAGTTTCGGAACGGGGCTGAAGCAAAACGCCGTGCCGTTCCGAGTAGAACAATGTGTAATCTCTGCAGCAAGTTCCGCAAAGCCAGAAATGTTGCACAGAGTGAGTATTTGGCGGTAGCTCATCGGGACGATGTGCCTTATGAAACCGGAAAAGTTCCCCTTTATGGTAGTCAAAAGGAAGCCGACAGCCTGGATTTGCGCAGGTAGAAATCATTGGAAGTCACCACCCTATCTCGCAGAGCTCATTCAGAGACAGTCGCTCTGGCCCTGACGTGAATTTCAGGTTCGCCGGACTGGCCGGGAGGATCAGTCGCTTCGAGTTGTTTCCCTTCTTCGAGACGCTTAATCGTACCGCGGAGCCAAGCGCGCAAGGCTGCTTCCAGATCTTCCCTTGTGCCGAAGCGATAAAATGAATCGATGGTCTCGCCCTGCTCATTCAACGGAATATAGCGGCAGGGGATCTTCATCTTCCGCACTTGCTGGGGAACGAGCTGCAGGAGAACACAGTCGCTGCACGGCTTCGGAGGCAGAGCCGTATTGAAATTCAGACATGTCGGCGAATCCTGAAAGATGAATGTGGGGCGCCAAGTCGCGGGAGGCATGTGGCGATAACCACCTCTCTCGACGAATGCTAATTCGGCCTTGAGAACTGGCAACAGATCGCGAGAATCTTTGCTCATCGGTCAAACCCCCACACATAGCAAGGTTGGCTCCAAGATTGATGGCCCGCAGTGACGGACGTCACAAGTGGAAGTGCTCCTGCTCACTCAGGGCCGTATCCCATTGGGGGCGAGGAATTGCCCGAATGAGATATACTTCCGGGGTCAAAGATTAGACGGAAGTTTCGCCAATTAACCGGCAGCGCCACGTCATGCCGATCAGCAATCTCGTGGTGCCCTTGCTGAAGGCCACGCCCAATTCAGAGGTAGCGGCAAAGTGAGCGAAATCGCGCCCCGCACCACCATGAGCCCTTTGATCGAAACATTGTGGAAAAAGCTATTCGAGTTTTCTCCAGACGCGGTGTTTGTGACGGATCAAACTGGAGCGATTGTGCGTGCCAATGCACAGGCGGAGCGGATGTTCGGATATGATCTCGCCGACCTAAATGGGCGGCCCGTTGAGGCGCTGGTACCCGAGCGATTTCGCTCCGCCCACCCACAGCACCGCGCGGAGTACGCCGCAGAACCGCATATCCGTCCCATGGGAGCCGGTCTCGAGCTATACGGATTGCGGAAGGACGGAAGCGAATTTCCAGTCGATATCATGCTGAGCCCGGTCGAGGCAGAAGGTGGTTCGCTTGTCGTAGCGGTCGTGCGAGATATTACGAGGCGCAAGACAGCCGAAGAGGGATTGCGGCGAAGCGAGGCGCGGCTGCGATCGCTGTTTGAGTTCTCGCCGGATGCGATTCTTGTGATTGATCAAACGGGAAAAATCACGGAAGCCAATGCGCAAGTCGAGAATTTTTTCGGCTACGGGCGAGCCGAACTTCTGGGGCAGAGCGTGGAGCTGCTGATCCCCGAAAAATTTCGGCAGAGACATGCGGGGCACCGGCAACAATATGCCACGCAGCCTCGCGTGCGTACGATGGGCGCTGGACTTGAGCTGTATGGGCGGCGCAAAGATGGCGGGGAATTCCCGGTGGACATCATGCTCGGCCCAATCGCCGGACCAGAGGGCGCGTCCGTACTGGCGGTGATTCGCGACCTGACGCAGAAGAAACGGGATGAAGAGGCTCTGCGGCGCGGGGAATTAGAGCGGCGCTACCTTGAGGAGGAGCTGCAAACGGAATACCGGTTTGAGGAAATTATCGGAGAGAGCCGGGCGCTGAAGCGAGTGCTGAAGCAAGTCGAGACAGTGGCGCGGGAAGAAGCCACCGTGCTGATTCTTGGCGAAACAGGAACGGGCAAGGAATTGATCGCGCGGGCGATGCATGAGTTGAGTCCACGGCGCGAGCGAACGTTCGTGAAGCTAAATTGCTCGGCCATTCCGGCAGGATTGCTCGAGAGCGAATTGTTTGGGCATGAAAAAGGGGCGTTCACCGGAGCGATCGCGCAAAAGATCGGGAGGCTGGAACTTGCCCATGAAGGTACGCTATTCCTGGACGAGATTGGGGACCTGCCACTTGAGCTCCAGCCGAAAATTCTGCGGGCGTTGCAGGAAAGGGAGTTTGACAGGCTGGGCGGCACGACGACCATTCCTGTCAACGTTCGTTTGATCGCGGCAACAAACAGGAATCTCGCGAAGATGGTGGCGGACCATGAATTCCGGAGCGATTTGTACTATCGCCTGAAGGTTTTCCCGATAGAGATCCCGCCTTTGCGAGAGCGGCGCGAAGACATCCCTATTCTGGTGAATTATTTTGTACACAAACACTCCCGAAGAATGAACCGAGAGATCGTGAGTGTGCCGCCGGAAACGATGGGGGCCTTGCAGACCTGGAGCTGGCCGGGAAACGTAAGGGAGCTAGAAAACTTCATGGAACGAGCCGTGATTCTCACGCAGGGCCCCGTGCTGCGAGCGCCGCTATCCGAACTGAAAATGATCGATCAGCCGGCGAGCGGGTCTGACCCCAACCTGGAGAATGCAGAACGCGAACACATCCTTCGTGTGCTACGCGAGACGAAGGGAATGATCGGCGGACCTCACGGAGCAGCGGAGCGGCTGGGCCTAAAGCGCACCACGCTCAATTCCAAAATGAAAAAGCTGCGAATCGCGCGCAAAGACTATATTTAGCCTCGGGGACGATATTTCGTCTCGTCACTTGAAGCGGTGTTCTTCGTCACGGGTCGCCAAGACTCCAAGTTGAAAACCTAAGTCAATTCATATGTGCAACGTGCGGGTGAAAGCGCGCCAGGACACGGTTGCCTGTGATATGGCGCACAAAGTGCACCCATTAGGGTGTGCTGAGAATTTGGGTCGAGATTGGAGACGGCCTGGTGAGTCTAAGGCTTGAAGGAAAAGTGGTAGGGCCTTGGGCTGATGAGTGCCAGCGCGTATGGGATGGGGTCCGAGTGGAGCTAGGAGCGAGGAAGGTCCGGCTAGATGTGCGGGGATTGACATTCATGGATAAACGCGGAACAGCCTTACTGCGGGAGATTCACCGAACGAGCGGCGCAGATGTGGTGGCGAGCTCCCCGCTCACCAAATATTTTGCCGAGCAGATCATACGGGAGATCGAACAGACAGAGAATGAAGGAGGGTGAGATGAAAGGTCCCTATGGATTCGAAACAAATGAACACTGTCAGTCATGCAAACTGAGGTCGGACGGCTTTTTCTGCCAGTTGCCGTCGCCAGCGCTGAAGGATTTTGACAGCGTAAGGTCTTCCACGACTTATCCCGAGGGGGCAGTGCTCTTTCTGGAAAAGCAGGAACCGCGTGGAATCTTTGTGCTGTGCGCGGGGGAAGTGAAGCTTTCGATTAGCTCTAGCGGCGGCAAGACACTGATCCTGAGAATCGCAAAGCCGGGCGAGGTGCTTGGATTAATGTCCACGCTCTCAGGCACTCCTTATGAATCGACCGCGGAAACGATTCGGCCGTGCCAGGTGGCGTACATTCGCCGCGACGATTTTCTGCCGTTCATTGCCAAGCATCCGGAGGTTTATAAGGGAGTTGTGCAGCAGCTGACGTCATTCTACCGGCGAGCTTGCAGACAACTGCGAACCGTTGGACTGTCCGCCTCGGCTCCGGAGAAGCTGGCGAGACTTCTATTGGAATGGTCAGCCGGAGCTAAGGAATCGACCCACGGCAATCAAGTAACGATGCCTTTGACGCATGAAGAAATCGCCGCGCTGATCGGCACGACGCGCGAGACGGTGACGCGGACGCTGAGCGAATTCAAGAATAACCACCTCGTTGCTCTGCATGGATCGAGTCTCACCATTTCTAACCGGCCCGCACTTGAAGCTCTTGGGGCTGATTGACCGGCACTGGCTTGGAAGAAACTCAATGATTTGAGTAGCGGTTATCTACCGCTATCCATTTCAATTCGGACTTGCGGAACCAATTCGGTCTTCGCTGCGGATAGTTAGAACCGGGCAAGGCGCATGAGCAACCACTTCATAGGCGATATCTTTTTGGACGCGGGCGACCACGCCCGCTAATCGGGCAATCCCCCGAACTCCCAGGACGATCAGGTCCGCGCCAACCTTGCGTGCCACTTCCAGGATTCGAGTGGCGGGGTCGCCATACTCCACGAGAGCACGAGGCCGGCACAATTGATGGGCTTCCGGAGGAATTAGGGTTTCAAGCTGATGAATCGCCTCGGCTACCGAGAGCCCACTCGGCTTGACTGACTTTGCCGGCTTTGGCTGGGGCAGGACATGGAGGAGCATCAGCTGCGCATGATTCTCGAGGGCCAGAGAGACGGCGTACGGCGCGGCCAGCGAGGAGACGGCGTTAAAATCGGTGGCAAATAAGACGCAGTGAAAACGTCCTGCGCTATGAGCACCGACGTGAGCTTCGGGGCCGCACATGAGCACCGGAACATGAGAGCGACGAAAGACCTCTTCTGCAGATGAACCGAGCAGGGCTTTCTTCATACCTGTACGGCCGTGAGTACCTAGGGCGATCAGATCGATTTCGCGCTCTTTCGCAATGCGTTCAACAACCTCCCAAAGACTGCTTCCGCGCTCGATGATACTTTCGCTCTGCAAGCCGGACAATTGAGCCTCAACGCGCGCCATTTCCACCTTCGCGGATTCTTCCTGGTCATCCAAGAGACTTATCGCGGCATCCGGCGTCATGTAGGCGTAACCGGAAGGGACAAGCACATGCACGGCATATATTTGTGAGCCGTAACCACGGGCGAGCGTGGTCGCAAATGGCAGAGCGTCACAGGAGGGCTCCGAGAAGTCCGTTAGAAACAAAACGTGTTTGAAATCAATTCGCTTACCCGGCTGGGCAAAAAGCATACAAATCACCGCGCTTAAGTCTGGCGATCCTTGCGGGATCTTTCGGTGATTTGGATCACAACCTTTTGTGACAGTCGTCACATGCACTTTACGATGGGAGCTTGCGTGGCATCGAGATGAGAGCTCATTGAGGACACTGGGAGTTCTTGATCAAATCAAGAGCTCGAATAGTTCGAGCGGAAAGCAATAAATTGACCTGTGGGAAATCACGAGGCGGGCGGCGAAAGATGCGTAGCGGCGTGTATGCTTTGGCTTAGCGTAGATAAAGGTGGTCGGCGGAAGTATTCCCAAAGCGACGAATGAAGCAAGCCGCCTAGAGAGGCGCGCTCGGAACGCAAGGCGTATCCCGTTCTTCTGAGGGCGGAAGCATAATCGGGGAGGCGGGTTACGCGCAGTCCGGTGGTCAGGCGGAAGGCAGCGTACAGACTTCGGATGACCGCCCTAGTCCAAAGGCTATTGATTAGACCCTCTGCTTCACAAAAATCCGAAACGACCCAGCGGGTCTTCTGTCCACCGGAAGTCGCAAGGTGGTCAACAACGCGTGGGAGCTCTTCCTGCGTGAAGCAATCAAGAAAAAAATTCGTGACGATTAAGTCGTAGCTGTCAGGCCGCATCTTGAATTCCCGCACGTCACCACAGTGGAATGCGACCCTTTCACGAAAAGAGGGCCCCAGTGCTGAAACACGCCGCTCGGCAAGCCTGACCATGGTCTGACTGAGATCTACAAAATCCACTTCCACGGCTGAGCTCATGCTTAGTAAGCGGACAAGGAAACGGCCATCTCCACCGCCGCACAAAATAGCTCTCTTCGAGCTTTGAACGACTCCGAGGAATGCAAAGCGGCTCCTTTCCAAGTATCTTCCGAACGAAATTCGTTCGAGCAGCTCGTAGTAGCGGGCGATTGCATCGCAATTCATCCGCAAGGAGTGATTCCGGTTCGTGATGGTTTAGCCTCGAAGGAGAAGCACAATAAGCGCAGGGACGAGCAGAGCAACATCGGCGAGGACGCGCAATGCGGGAGTCGAAAGGCTGGGCCTAGTGAAGTTCAAAACCAGAATGAGCAGGCCTCCGGCAGAGACGGCCAGCAGAGCGGTTTGAGAGGGCCTAGCCGAAGGCGTAAGGCACGCCACAAGAGCGCCAATTGCCACAGCGGCTGCAAGAAAGCTGATACGGGGGCCGACCAAACGGACGAACCAATGCGCCGGTTGTCGCCGGCTTGGGCCCTCGCGGTAATTCTCCCAATACTCGATACATAAGCAATTCAGAGAACAGAGAAGACCGAAAAATCCCCAGACAAGCGATTGATGCCACGGAAACCGCAAGGAGCGTGACCAAAGTGGGAGAGTCACGCCTAGTGCAAAGAGGAACCCTACAGAGATTTCTTTGGGCAGAAGCCACGCAATTCGCGTATCGCCAGTGTGAATTCCAGCCATGTACAAAACTAAAATCACGCCTAGCTTCAAACCTGCACGGGCATCGGTGATCAGCGAGCCATCCGCCATCAACCAAAGAACCAGGGCGCTTGCACCAATCACCAGGGCTGTCAGCATGGAGCGATGCCGATGGCAAAAGAGATGTCGCAGTTGCAACGCTGCGCGATTGCCGACGCGCCAGCCATCCAACAATCGGTCGGTTGTGTAGATGACCCAGACCGAAAGAACCAGAGCGGCGGCCTCGCCGACTGTTAACCGTATCGCGCTTACTCGCGCGAAGAGTACTGCCCATACCACCGCGACTGCCGGCGCATCGGCGCTGAGAATGTTCCACCACAGCCACCAAGGAGTCGTTGAGCGCTCAGAACCGGCAGAAGCTGGAGAAAAACCCCAAAGAGAACTGCGCTCTTGAGCGCTTGCCTGCAAATCCGCGCGGGCAAGAATCCCATCCATCTCCGGCATAGGATCCGTTAAATTCACGACATATATCGTAGCACGATATATCACAGGCGACCCAAGATCCCCGGCGGGTCTCTCCGTCGGACGGGGCAAATGGTCACCTAGATTTTGCGCTGTCCTCTGCGCGCGTTTGGCCTCCCTGCAGATCAATTCGAAAAGGCGGCGCCATATATGCTTTTGGTACGTAATCCGATGGGATTGCGATGGAATTGCCGTCGCGCACGCCGTGGTAGTGAGGGGACATGATCTCCACGCCAGCTTCATTGAATTTATCCTGGATGTTCTGATGCAAGTCGGAATAAGTACGCGCCATGACTGAGGGCTTGTTCGTGTAGGCGTTCAGTTGATAGCTGACGTAGAAATCGTCGAGGCTCGTTTGCAGGACAAAGGGTTTCGGATCCGGCAGGATGTTCTCCGTGGTACAGGCGGCATCCATCAATAACTTGTGGACAGTGCGCCACGGCGCATCGTAACCAATCGTGACGCTGGTGTGGAGAATCAAGCCTTGTTCGCGAGCTACGGAACTGAAATTGGTGATATGAGTTCCGAGAACCATCGAATTAGGAATGGAGATATCCTCGTTCTTGATAGTGCGAATCGTCGTAACGAGGAAATTCCTTCCCAGCACGTCGCCAACGGTGTCTCCCACCTGCACGCGATCACCGATCTGGAATGCGCGCGTATAGGTCAGCACGGTTCCGGCCACGACGTTGGCAACCGCCGAAGTGGAACCGAGAGAAAACAAGAGTCCGAAGAAAATGGACACTCCCTGGAACGCCGGCGATTTGGCTCCCGGCAAGTAAGGAAAGATGACAACCAAGGTAAAGGCGATCACCAACAGCCTGACGATTTTGTACGTCGGTTGAGCCCATTCAGGATAGAAGCCTGAGACAGAAATGGTTTGCTTCCCAAGCTGAGTGAAGAAGAATCGGATCACCCTGGTCAGGTAATAGCTAACCATCAGAATTACGGCGATGAAAAACAGATTGGGCACGAAGGCAACCGTGGCTTGCCAGATCGCACGCAGGGGATAGAGTACATAGCCGAGAAGCAGATTGGCGTATCCCCGAGTGGCGGGAAACAGGCTGAACATGAACGACACATAGGCGTAGGCCAAGGCGAACGTCAGGAGCACGCGAAATCCGCGCGCTATCGTCAGAAGGAGAGTCGTAATCCGCTCGGCGGGCAGAAGTTCGAGCCTCTGAATGCGAATTGTCCGGATGTACTTGCCGCGCCAGGATCGGATGCTGGAATAGGCGCGCCGGAAAAGCATGCCCAGCAGTTTGAGGATCAGGAGCGCGGCAAGAGTCGCGCCGACTCCCCACAGGGCGCCAATAGTGATGGCACGCAAACTATACTGCTGACGGAGAGACTCCGCGGCGTCGCGGATCATTGCTGCATATTTCACAGCAAGCGCCTGCCGCGATTCCCCCGCGGCTTTGGCATCCTGGGCGGTAATGGTCATGATCACAATCTCGCCGTCGGCAATCGCCGTAGTATTCTCTTCGTCGTGAACCTGAAGCGCTTCGATCCTCGCTTTTGGCTGCCTGGAGAGTTCTACAATCCTCGCCTCAAGAGCCTTGGCTCTGTCCTCGGCCGTGAAAGAAAAATAGCCCTCTTGGATGACGAAGAGAGTCTTGCCCTGGACCTGCACGGGCGCGCCAGAAATAGGCGCCGTCGCCGCAGGCGATTTTGCCGGTGCCTGACCTGCGGCCGGAGTTCCCCAAAAAACCCAACTGAGGACTGCCCACGAAAACGCTCGTGTAATTACAGTCATGGGTCGTTGTGTTTTGCGCATGATTTCTCCCATCTTGGACTGCGTAAAATGTATCCCATACCGGCGCAGCTCTGTATATTGCGCCAGATACCGCCGGTTGTTCACGGCAATCATTTTTGACAGCGAGTCGCGGAACATCCATCTCACGGTTTTGTGATTTCAATGGAAAATATCTGTGGTTCAGGAAATGCATGTGGGCATGTGGTTCTTAAAGTTAGGATCTAGCATGGCGCGCCGGCACTCCAATGCTTAGAAGGCAGCAAGCACGCGAAGAAACAAGCTACGCCACCTGCCCAAGCTTCCAACCCGGCATACCGCGCCGCCGCGCACGCGCCTGGGGCGATGGTTCTTCCGAGGAGGGCGGCTTGAAGAGACGGCTCCGGTCAAAGAGACGTATCCCTGGCACTTGGTGATTTGGCTTACGGGCGTCGACTATTTTTCATCGTTAGCCTATCAGCCGGGGATCGCACTTCTGGCAGTCGGCATGTTAGCACCGCCGGCCACGTTAATCCTCATACTTGTCACCATCGCGGGAGCCCTCCCGGTTTATTCACAAGTTGCTTATAGGTCATTTGCCGGACAAGGCTCCATCGCCATTCTCGAAAATCTCTTGTCGGGATGGCGAGCGAAGATTTTCGCATTGGTGCTCATTGGTTTCGCGGCTACGGATTTCGTCATTACGATGACACTCTCGGCGGCAGACGCTGCTCGGCACGCCATCGAGAATCCATATTTTCGGCCGCTAGTCGGAAATCTTCACGAATTATTGACGCTTGGCCTGCTTACCCTTCTCGCTCTCGTCTTCGTGATTGGATTTCGCGAGGCTATTCGACTGGCGACGGCCGTCGCTGTACTTGATGACCACTTGAGGTTCGCGCTTCTCGATTCTGTTCGATTCCGCTCCTGGCATGGCGTCTCGAATGCTATATTCGGCTCTAGGACAACAATGGTTTGCAAGGGAGAGCGATGACTCCAACCTCAGCGATCGAGTTCTTGATCTGGCTCCTGATCGCTGCTTCTCTTATCGCCGTGTTGGCATCGCGGCTACGCATCCCGTACACCGTCGCCCTTGTTCTAGGCGGACTGGCGCTGGGCTCTTTGCATTTCCCTATCGTTGAGAAGCTCTATCAGAGCAATCGGCCTGATTGGTTGAATCCCGAAGTAGTGTTGATTCTCTTTCTGCCCCCGCTGTTGTTCGAAGGAAGCCTGAAGATTAATCTTCGCCAACTCCTGCGGGACAAGATTCCGATTCTGTTGCTCGCAAACCTCGGCGTTTTGGCGGCCACGCTGATCACAGGGTACGTCCTGCACTGGGAGATCGGCTTACCTATTGCCACCGCCCTTCTCTTCGGTGCGATTATTTCTGCGACTGACCCCATCTCCGTTCTGGCCATGTTTAAGGATCTGGCCATTGCCAAGCGGCTATCGGTCATCGTTGAAGGGGAAAGCCTTTTCAACGACGGCACCGCGGTCGTTCTCTTTCAGATCCTGTTGGCGGGAATTCTCACTTCCAATCTGAGCGTCGCTAATGGCATCGGCCAATTTGTGCAGTCGGTTGTGGGCGGCGGGGTTGTCGGGTTTGCCCTTGGCTACATTGCCAGCAAAATTACAAAGAGAATTGACGAACCGCAGCTAGAAATCACGATTACTACGATCCTCGCGTATAGCTCGTATCTCGCTGCGCACCAGTTTCATCTATCGGGGGTCATCGCCACTGTCGTCAGCGGTATAACCGTCGGGAATCTCGGAACACACGAAGGAATGAGCGCACGCACGCGTATCGCTCTGTGGTCTTTCTGGGAATACGCGGCGTTCGTCATCAATTCGCTGGTATTCCTGCTCATCGGGCTGGAAGTTCGCATCTGGGAACTTCTGAGCGCGTGGTCCTCAATACTTCTGGCTGTGCTGGCTGTGCTGCTTGGCCGTGCAATTTCTGTCTACGGAATCGTTCCTCTCAGCAATCGCTTCTCCGAGCGAATCTCGCTTCGCTGGCAGCATGTATTGGTTTGGGGCGGCCTGCATGGCTCCCTCTCACTGGCGCTTGCTTTAAGTCTCGGACGCGATTTTCCGTATCGCGACAAAATCTTGGCGCTTGCGTTCGGTGTCGTCGCATTCTCCATAATCGTCCAAGGTTTGACCATTGGACCGCTTATCCGTGTGCTCGGCCTCTCTCAAACCGACGCCCATGACGAATTCACGGAAGCTAGAGTTCGACAAATTGCGGCATCCGCAGGCCAGGCAGAACTTGAGGAGCTTTTCAGCACCCGAGTAATCTCTGGCCCCGTATACGAGAGATTGCGGGCAGAACTCGACTCGCAGGTCGCCGCTCTACATGCGCAAGTCGTGGAATTGTACGGGCGAGATGCCGGCCGGGCGGAGGCGGAGATGCAGACGGCTCGCCTGCGGCTCGCGGCTGCCGAAAAAAGCTCCATCGAAGCAGCTGTTCATTCCGGCTTCATCACCACGAAAGCGGCAGCCAAGCTCGTGGACAGCGTTGATCAACGCATCGCCGCCATCGTCAGTCCAAAGGAAGCAGAACAGGCTGAGACTGCGTCTCCGAAAACCTGAGGCAAATCTCTTACGAGATAAGCAACATCGCAAGCCGCAATCCGAATGACTGGAAACAGAGGCTGTCGATTTTTACATGGTCTTGGAGCTCGAGGCAGTCTGTCCGGTATTTCCCTTTCCCGCCAGCGCCTTTCGAACATCCAGTTCGAGCACTCCTCTCTCGAGCCGAGCGGTTGCGTGTTTCGTGTCGATTTCGACCGGAAGTTGAAGGCTCCGAAGCAGTCGCGTCGCGCGCATCTCCGAAGGATGGCCCGCACTCGTCTTTTGGGCTGTTTGGCTTTGGTGCTTGCCGATGATCGTTACGCGCTTCGGTTCGAGGTCGACTTCCAATTCTTTCGGCATGAAGCCGCGCACGTCGGCGCGGACGATTACGCCGTCCCGGGTCTCTTTGAGATTGATGGGCGTTCGCTCGAATAACTCAGCTTCCGCCTGAAGCCAGTGTTCCAGGTCCCGGTCCCTGACCCTGCCCTTTGACTCGAATATTTCGTATGCCCGCTTGGCAATCATGTCGAACATCCCCTTTGCCTCGGCACTGAGGCCAGCGGATTTGATTGCAATCGGCGTCTCCGCCGGTTGCTGTCTCTCTAGGTCCTGTTCTTGCATCTCTTTCTCCTTTTCCCCGTGAAATGGCCAGATGAACTCATATATCGTGATGCGATGCTTCCTTTGGGCGTTGCCTGTTTTTATATCGTAATGCGATACATATCCTCGGTGCTCCAGACAACATTTTCTGGCAAGGGCGCGTCTATCTAAATAGGTTCCGGCGTGTTCCCGTTGAAAAACCCGGCCCGGAGGATTCTCCGCGTCAATTCTTGGAGGAATCTATGAAATTCATCGGTTGGACGTTTATCGCTCTTTTGGCATGTGCCAGTGCGCCCTCAAGTGTTGCGGCGCAGAACACCAAAGTCACGCATTCGCGAACATTTGCCAGCTGCATGGATGATATGTCCATTTGCGATCAAACGGGGCTGACCGCTCAGGAAAAACAGGCGGTTCAGCGCGCGGCGCGGGATCGTAATTTTCTGGAGTGCCTTTCAGGATTTTCCGACTGCGAGAATAAGTTATTGGATACCGATCAGCGGCAAGATACTGCCCGCGCAAGTCGGGACCGCAACCTCCAGGATTGCATGGACAGCATGAGCGATTGCGACCCTGCGCAACTCGATAGACAGGAACGGCAGCAGGTTACCGTGGCGAAACGTATTCACAATCTCCAGACTTGCCTCGATGGGACGGGCGATTGCGACCGGTCTCTGCTCACCCAGGAGGAGAAACAAACGGTTGCGAGCGCCAATCGCGACCGCAATCTGCAGAACTGCCTGGAGGCTCTCGGCGAATGCGACCGGTCCCAGTTGAGCAGAGAAGAGCGGCAGGAAGTCGCTACCGCAACACTAGACCACAATCTCAGCGAGTGCCTGGATGGATCGGACGATTGCAATGTCTCGACGCTCAGTCTCTCGCAGCGGCAGGAAATCGCGGCGGCAATTCCAAGCTCGAAAATTCATAAGTAGGGCCGGTCTCGCGCGTTTGGCCGAATAGCCAAACGTGTCGTCACCGATCCTCCTGCGGGCCAGGCGATGTTTGGCGTAGCCTCCGGGACTCGTTGCGCCCACCACATCCTGTCATCCACGTCTCCGGGTTTGAAGCAGTAAATTGGTGGACGTGACAGGGTTCGAACCTGCGACCCCCTGCTTGCAAAGCAGGTGCTCTCCCAGCTGAGCTACACGCCCACGGCGGTACTGTCTTTCATTTTATTGCATTTGCACTCGTTCGCAAACTCCTAAACGGCTTTATTTTCCTCCGCCGTGTACGCATCCCGCAAAGCGGCCATCCTTACTACCCGGGCCGCGAATCCTTTGCAGCTCTGCCTCTGATTTATAATTTTCAGTACTTGACATTACCGTTATCGTGCGCTTACGCTCCCTTTGCGATGGAGTTAGACTCATCCCTCTCTTGGCTCGCGCTGGCCCTCACGCCAGGGCTTGCTTCTCGTCTGTCCGCGCGCCTGCTAAAGCGGTTTGGTTCGCCTGACGCCGTTTTTCGCGCCCC